>JAAGKN010000012.1_pt1 | contig 210944 bp, 177 predicted proteins | sample 6206371 | NCBI WGS metagenome assembly JAAGKN01 (sample SAMN11533720, study PRJNA540317) | gut metagenome | isolation source: fecal pellets from male and female animal of same cohort | host: Peromyscus leucopus | place: USA:CA | collected 2017 | reverse complement strand
CAGGCATCCCCCCGCCAGAAGGAGAGAGGAAAATGAACGATTCTCTCCTCAAAATTTTGCACTTCGATTTGGAATCTGTAATCAAAATTTATCCCTTTCATTTACCTTCTCTGAGTAAGCCGCTTAAAATATTTCAACTTTCTTTAACATTCGCAATGAAATTTTCCTCCCTGCGTTGTTATGTTAGATAAGGTCTTGTTTCAGGACTGAATTTCAGGTCCACTGCATCACCGGCCTCACTCCCGCAAGGGTTCTGATAAATTTTAAAATCTTCTCTATGATACCATCACCCCGGGGATTCACATCCTCCATATCCACTACCGCACGCAAAGTCTGGAGCCTCTATTACGACGGATTCCGGGAGATGACTGTAGGGAAAACCTTGTGGGCGATAATCCTGTTGAAACTCTTCGTTTTCTTCGTGGTGATGAAACTTCTTTTCTTCCCCAATATTCTAAAGCGCGATTTCGACAACGATGAACAACGGGCCGATCATGTGCGCAAGGAACTTTTGCGGAAATAAGATCTCCACTTTCTCCATAATCTCTCCTTAATCCACCTCTATAAAATCCTCCTCCACAAACCATATAACTATTTATTTCTCAGACATCAACTAAACTAAAACATATTATCAATGGATGATTTAATGACCGTAGTCGACTGGTCGCGGTGGCAATTCGCGCTTACAGCCATATACCACTGGCTGTTTGTGCCCCTGACCCTGGGCCTGTCGGTGATAGTGGCTGTAATGGAAAGCCTCTATCTGAAAACAAAATCGGAGAAATGGCTTGCCGCCACAAAATTCTGGATGACCCTGTTCGGCATAAATTTCGCTATCGGAGTGGCCACAGGTATTATCCTTGAATTCGAATTCGGCACCAACTGGAGTAATTATTCATGGTTTGTGGGTGATATCTTCGGAGCTCCCCTTGCCATCGAAGGCCTCGTGGCCTTCTTTATGGAAGCTACTTTTGTGGCTGTGATGTTCTTTGGCTGGGGCAAGGTAAGTCCTAAGTTCCATCTTCTTTCCACATGGCTCACCGCACTTGGCGCTTCGATCTCCGCTCTCTGGATTCTCGTGGCAAACGCCTGGATGCAATATCCTGTAGGCATGGAATTCGATCCATCCCAGATGAGAAACGTGATGGATAATTTTTGGGATCTCTTCTCAGGAATCGCTGTAGTGAAATTCTTCCATGCCGTTCTCTCCGGATGGGCTCTTGCAGGAGTCTTTGTGATTGGTGTGAGCTGCTGGATGCTTTATAAGAAACGCAACGAGGCTTTCGCCATTCGTTCAATAAAAGTGGGCGGATGGATCGGCCTTATCGGCATTCTCCTCACAATGTATACCGGCGACGGTTCTGCAGTGCAGGTCACAAAGCACCAGCCCATGAAACTTGCCGCCATGGAGGGTCTTTATGAAGGCCACAACGGCCAGGCCATTGTAGCGCTCGGTGTTCTTAATCCAGATAAAAAATGGGATAACAACGAAGATGAATACCTCTTCCACATCTCCATACCCAAAGGTCTCTCCATTCTTGCCAAACATGACCCCGATGCTTTTGTGGCCGGTATTTCAGACATTGTCAAAGGAGTGGAACTCAACGAACAGGGCGACACAATCAACACTGTCAGCTATGCCGAAAGAATAGAACTTGGCAAAAAGTCGCACGACGCTCTCCGCCGTTACGACCTTGCCAGGATAGCCAAAGACAAGGCCGGCATGGACGAGGCAGAGAAAGAGCTCCGTCAATACTATCCTTACTTCGGCTACGGCTACTTCGATTCTGTCAATGAAGCCATTCCTCCTGTGGCACTCACTTTCTATTCTTTCCATATAATGGTGGCGCTCGGAAGTTATTTCCTCCTGTTCTTCTTTGTGGCGCTCTTCGCCGCATACAAGAAGGACTGGCTGCAGCGTTACACATGGCTGCAGTGGATTGCCATTATCTCCGTGCCCCTGATGTGGGTATGCTCCGAAGCAGGATGGGTAGTTGCGGAAGTGGGCCGTCAGCCCTGGACCGTGCAGGATCTTCTTCCCACCAAGGCCGCCATCTCTGAAATATCATCGGCATCGGTGATCACCACATTCTGGATGTTTGCTGTGATCTTCACTGTGCTTCTTGTAGCCGAAGTGAGCATCATGCTGCGCCAGATAAGCAAGAAATCAAACACAAATCTCGAAATCGATAACGCACATTAAGCCATGACTCTCGAATATCTTCAAAATTACTGGTGGGTGCTGATCTCAGTGCTCGGAGGCATACTTGTCTTTCTGCTTTTTGTGCAGGGAGGACAGTCAATGCTGTTATGCACGCGCACGGATGCACGCCGCGACCTTATCGTGAATTGTATGGGACGGAAATGGGAGCTTACCTTCACCACTCTGGTGACCTTCGGCGGAGCTTTTTTCGCTTCTTTCCCACTGTTTTACTCCACAAGTTTCGGAGGTGCCTACTGGCTCTGGATACTGATTCTGTTCAGCTTTATAGTTCAGGCCGTAAGCTATGAGTACCGCATCAAGACCGGCAACATCTATGGCACGGGAACTTACGACGCTTTCCTTGTGATCAACGGATTTGTCGGATGTGTTCTTCTTGGCGTGGCAGTCTCCATGTTCTTCTTCGGAGCAGAATTCTCAGTGCAGCGCACAAGTCTTCTCAACACCGGTTCTCCGGTGATTTCCCGTTGGGCTCCCACCCACGGTTTCGAAGCCATCTTCAACTGGAAAAATCTCATTCTCGGTGTGGCAGTATTCTTCCTCGCCAGAATGCAGGCTTCTCTCTATATGATGAACAACATCACGGAAGATGCTGAATTTTTCGATGCTCTCAAAAAGAAAGCACTTATCAACGGCGGAATCTTCGTTGTGTTCTTCCTATGGTTTCTTGCCATGGTGCTCACCGCAACCGGACTTACCGTCATCTCAAGCGAAGGACACACTGAGGAAGTGATAGCGACTCCATTCAAGTACTTCCACAATTTCATTGACCTGTGGTGGGCCGGAGTCACTCTTCTCGTCGGAGTTGTATTCGTGCTCTTCGGATTACTTAAATCAGTATTTTCCAAGCATTGGACCAAGGGGATATGGTTTACCGGACTCGGCACTTTCCTTGCAGTCGTGGCTCTATTCTGGGTGGCCGGCTTCAACGACACTGCTTTCTATCCTTCGCTCACCGATCCTGACTCTTCACTCACAATACGCAATGCCTCGTCTTCTGAGTTCACACTCACCTGCATGAGCTATGTGTCTATAGTGATACCCTTTGTGCTTGCCTACATCGCATATGTATGGCATTCGATGGACCGTCGCAAGCTCACAGAGCAGGAGCTTCAGTCCACAACACACAAATACTGATACTGTCTCCGATAAAAATCTGTCAATCAGACATAAACCCTTTCAAAGGGCACGCCATGAAATATAGGGCGTGCCCTTTACGTTAAATTTTTGATTCCGCTCTCTCTTCCCGCCTCTATTTCAGAAGCGTTAGAATCATTTCACTGCAAGCATTATTCAAAAATCCATATGAGCACAGAAATCAACAGAAACCCGGCAGAATCGAATAAGACGGGACTCCCTGACGAAAGTTCTCTCTGGGGCCTTTTCGTAACTTTTTTCAAGATCGGCGCCTTTACTTTCGGGGGAGGATGGGCAATGCTTTCAATCATTGAGAGAGAAGTTGTGGACAAACACCACTGGATAGAACGTGATGACTTCCTCGACCTCCTTGCTGTGGCACAGTCACTGCCCGGAATTCTTGCCGTTAACATCGCCACCGCCGTCGGCGACAAGATCCGTGGCGGCAAAGGTAGTGTCATAGCATCTCTGGGGTCTGTTCTCCCCTCTTTTCTTATAATTCTGGCATTCGCCATATTCCTTACTCCGGAAACAATCAAAAACAGCAAGGTGATTTCGTCAATCTTCATGGGAATACGACCCGCGGTGGTGGCATTGATAATAGCTCCCGTAATCACCTCGGCCAAGGCTGCAAAACTCAAGTGGAATACAGCATGGATCCCTCTGGTCGTGGCTCTTATGATCTCCCTCGACCTCGGAACTGTGTCATCGCCAATTCTTTATATCGTTCTCGGAGGCCTCGGAGGATTCCTCTTCTGGTGGATTCCCATGAAGAAGCGTTCCAAAATGAATAAATGATTAATCTGAGAATCATTCTCCTTTATCCAAATCATTAAAGAATCAAGCAAATGCAGATTTACCTTCAACTCATATGGGCATATCTTAAAATAGGAATCTTCGGATTCGGAGGAGGATATGCCATGCTCTCACTTGTGGAAAAAGCTGTGGTGGAACCGGGGTGGATTTCCGAAACAATGTTTACCGATATCGTTGCCATCTCCCAGATGACTCCGGGACCCATCGGCATTAATTCCGCCACCTACATCGGCTTCGTGGCGCCCGGAAGTGTCGACCCCGCCCTCACTGGAATCGGGTGGGGAATCCTTGGATCCTGCCTCGCCACACTTGCCGTGTCGGTGCCTTCATTCTTCCTTGTGCTTTATAGCTCCCATTTCATTCGCCGCCACAGCGAGAGCGGTGCCATAAAAGCGATTTTCACCGGACTGAGGCCCGTAGTGGTAGGCCTCATCGCCTCCGCAGCCATCATGCTCATGAACGCAGCCAACTTCAATCCCAATGGAGTAAGCTGGCAGCTATGGGTCAATATAGCAATCTGCGTGATAGCTTTTGTGCTCGCATTCTTCCCGATAAAATTAGGAAAGAAGACATACAGACCTCATCCCATTCTGATAATAATCCTTGCCGGCATCACCGGCTACCTGCTTTATGGACTCTAACAAAAATACTCTTAAAAAACCCGCCCACGATAACTATACCGAAGCTCTCGACTGGCTTTTCAGTCAGCTGCCGATGTTCTCACGCGTCGGAGCTGCCGCATACAAGCCCGGGCTCGACACCAGCATCGCCATCGACAACTGCTTCGGCAATCCTCATCGTAAATTCAAGTGCATACATGTGGCCGGCACCAACGGAAAAGGGAGCACATCCCATATGATAGCCGCCATCCTTCAGAGCCAGGGCTACAGGACTGCTCTTTACACATCTCCTCATCTTGTGGACTTCCGTGAACGTATGAGAGTGAACGGAGAGATGATACCTGAGGAGAAAGTATTGGAATTTGTCAACGACTGGAAACAACGCGACTTTCCGGGACATCCCTCCTTCTTTGAGCTCACGATGATGATGGCTTTCGACTGGTTTGCAAAAGAGAAAGTAGACTATGCGGTTATTGAAGTTGGCATGGGTGGACGTCTTGACTCCACCAACATAATAACCCCTGAAGCCTGTGTGATAACCAATATATCCAATGACCACACCCAATTTCTCGGTGACACTCTGCCGAAAATTGCTGCGGAGAAGGCGGGTATTATGAAACCCGGAATCCCCGTAGTGATCGGCGAGGCGGAGGGTGAAGTAAAAGATGTATTCAGAAGGAAAGCGGAAGAAGTAGGCTGTCCAATTGTATTCGCGGAGGAGAGACCCCGTCTGCTTTCCATCTCCGAAGGGAACAATGGGGGCTGGGACTGCGAGTCTGCCGAAGGAAAGTTCCACTCCCCTCTTTCCGGCGACTACCAGAAAAAGAATCTCGAGACACTGCTACATGCTGTGGGTATCATGAGGAAAGTCGGTATAGCAATTGACGATTCAAGTGTCTGCAACGGAATAACCGGTGTTGAGACTCTGACTGGACTTAAAGGGCGATGGTCAGTCATATCCACCGCACCGCTCACAATTGCAGATACCGGACACAACATTGCAGGCATCACTTACAACATGACTCAGCTTAAGCGGATAATGGATAATAGGGAGGGTGCCAGTCTGAGAATAGTAATCGGATTTGTTGCCGACAAAGCAATCGACAAGATTCTGCCCCTTCTTCCGGAAGATGCCATATACTATATTACAAACGCTCAGATTCCAAGAGCACTGCCTGCCAACCAACTTCAGGAAAGGATGAGGGAAGCCGGATTATATGGCAAAACATTCCCCGACGTGAAAAGCGCCTACGAATCAGCGCTTGCCGAATGTGGTCCGGAGGATGTGCTATTTATAGGAGGCTCGACATTCATCGTCGCCGACCTTCTTCAGGACCTCTGACAATCACTTTATTGTCGAACCGGTTCTTTACAGGTCAACTTATAATAATAGCGCGTCTCACACTGAATGAGGCGCGCTATTATTATAGGTTAATTCTGTATCAGTTTATCCTTTGTGTCAGTTTATCAGCACAAACTCAGGCACGAGAGCCTTTACCTTCACCTTGATGTTTTCAGGGAGAGTAAGGTCAACATCCTTGTCTGAGAAGATCACCTTCATCACATTGCCAGTGGGCTTATCGGTCTTCGTGACTATAAGAACGTCGGCGCCTTCGGGTGTTTTAATTCTCTCAAACTCAGAGGTACCACGCCAGAGAGCAGGATTGTTACCTCTCAGAGTCATCACTTTTGCCACATAGTCGTGAAGATCGGCCGAGGCCGGGCTATAGGGACTCAGATGTCCCGTTGTGCGTGCTATATTGTCTTTCTGAGCTCCTTGTGTCGTACGGCTCAGATCACCATACTCATCGCCATAATATAGAGTCACCGGACCGGAATATGCGGCGAGAATCGCATTGCGCAGTTTCATCTGACTCCATCTTGTGGAATCATTATCGGCAAAATGGTCAGCGAGACGATACCCGTCATGATTGCTCAGAAACAGATTGGGCATCACCTTATCATTGAGATAGCCGCGTGCCGAAGGAGCGGAATAAATCTTCACGACATCGTCCCAGCCATTGACAAGTCCGGCTGATTCCGGTTCCTGCATGGGTCCACTGATGAGTTCCTTGCCGTCAAAATCAAAAGCACTGAGCAGACCACCGTCTTTATAGACGCCCTTGTTGATCACATCGGCATTTCCCCAGTCTTCGCCCACCATATATCCAAGTGTGCCCCAGCGCTCTCCGCGTGCTTTACGCTTTGCCGCAAGGTCTTCCACTGCTCCTCTTATCTCATTCCAGTAGTTACTTCCATTCTGGGTGGCCTGATATGCCTGGTCAAGGCGCCAGCCGTCCACTCCGTATTTATCAATCCAGTAGGTTGCGACTTCCTTGAAATAATCAAGCGACTCCGGATATTTCACATTTCCTGTTCCACCCTGTTCTCCGCGGTTGCTGAACACCCGCTCCACGTTTATCTTATGTCCGGAAGGAGATGCGGAAGTAACACCACCGTGATGTCCGAACACACCGTCAAGAATCACATACATTCCTCGTGCATGGGCCTCTCTCACAAGCTCACGGAAATCCTCTTCAGTGCCGAATTTTGGATCTATCGCAAAATAGTTGTTGGTGAAATAACCTGTGGACTGAAGACGCTCCTCATCCTTTGTCTGCGTACTGTCGAATATAGGAGTGAGCCATATGGCATTGGCTCCGAGCTCCCTGATGTAGTCAAGAGCGGCGGTCACACCCTTTATATTGCCATTTTTCATATGCCCCTCAGGTCCCCACATCTCGGTGTAACCCTCACCCCCGTCTGGATGATGCTGAAAGGATGCCACCATCACCTGATATATAGTCAGTGCTCTGGGATCATCTTTTTCCAATGCAGAGGCATTAAGCCCGAAAAGGGCAAGAGCCGCCAATAATAGTTTTTTCGGTAATCTTTTAAAAATCATAATGATGTAAGAATTATCAGTTGTGCTTATTTAAAGCGTGGTTTTTCAGGTCCGGGCCATGTGCAAGACAATCAGAAAATGCAGTATATATCCGTCACACAAGGCGTTATATCCCTCTTTGCTGCAAAGATATGCATTTTTTCTTATTTTTTTAATATCTTTGTGCAGATTTTAGAGCACGTTACTCAAAAATTAACCCCACAGGGGTCGCAGGTATCATTACTTTGAAGACGCGCTTAATATCGTTGAAATTATAAATATTTAAACCGATATCATGAAGCTGAACAGATTATTTGCCACAATCTTCATGGCTGCGTTGGGGCATACAGCCCTATATGCACAGATCATGCCCTGGGAAAACAGGACTGAGACAGACTCAGACCCGTTTGCCAAGACGGGAACCGCGAAAAAGGGCAGTCTCCATCTCGAGGATGTAGTGAACGGATCTCTGATCCAGACCCGTGGAAGCGGTGCCATGAGCTGGCTGAAAGATGGAGAACGATACTCCCGCATCGAGCCGGATTCTGAAAAGAAAGGTTTTGACATCGTGGCCTATAATGCCCGCGACAACAAACGTGAGGTGATTGTCCCCTCATCAATGTTTGTAAACAAAGAGACAGGCCGCCACATTCCGATCAGGAGTTTCCAATGGAGCAACGACAATGACAAGATTCTCATATTCAACAACACCCGACGGGTGTGGAGATACGACACAAGAGGCGATTACTGGATTCTGAATCTTAAGAACGGAGAACTGCGGCAGCTTGGCAAAGGGTTGCCTGAGGCTTCTCTGATGTTTGCCAAGTTTTCTCCCGACGACACAAGGGTAGCTTATGTTTCTAAGAATAATATCTATGTCGAGGATCTTGCCTCCGGCAAAATCACTCAGCTCACTCACGATGGCAATGACAAAATCGTGAATGGCACATTCGACTGGGTATATGAAGAGGAATTCGCATGCCGCGACGGATTCAGATGGAGCCCTGACGGAGAGACAATCGCCTTCTGGAATTCCGACACTGACGGCACCGGGTTCTTCGATATGATAAACTATACGGATTCCATCTATCCCCGCATCATCCATTTCCCCTACCCCAAGGCCGGATCTCTCAACTCGGCCGTTAAAGTGGGCTATGTATCGGCAAAAGGTGGAGAACCTACCTGGATAGAACTCCCGGGTGATCCAAGGCAAAACTACATTCCGAGAATGGAATTCATTCCCGGAAGCAATGAGCTCTTCATCCAGCAGATGAACCGCACCCAGAACACCAACAAAGTCTGGACAGTGGCCGCCGATGGCTCGCAACCGAAACACATCTTCACAGACGAAGACCCGAAAGCCTGGGTCGAGACCAACGACAACGTTTTATGGCTCGATGGCGGGAAATGGTTCACATGGGAAAGCGAGCGTGACGGCTGGAGACATCTCTATAAGGTTAGTCGTGACGGCAAACGAATCATTCCCATCACCAAGGGTGATTTCGATTATGTTGAACCCGTGGGTACGGATCTTAAAAAGGGGCTGGTCTATTTCATAGCATCTCCCGATAATTTCACACAGCGTTACCTCTATAGTGCTCCCCTCTCCGGCAATGGGAAGACCCAAAGGGTAAGTCCTGCAGACCAGCAGGGCCAGCACCGCTATAACATGTCGCCCACCGGGAAATGGGCTGTTCATACTTTCAGCAATGCAGCCACCCCATCGCGTATCGACATGGTGGAACTACCTCTCCACAAAAGCGTGAGAACTATTGAAGAGAATAAGGAAGCCGCAGAGCAGTATAAGGCTCTCGGGCTTAATCCGAAAGAGTTTGTGAAAGTGAAATCCGGAGATCTCACACTTGATGCCTGGATGATAAAACCCAAGAATTTCGATCCATCCAAGAAATATCCGGTGATTGTCGAGGTATATGGCGAACCTGCCAGCTCCACAGTGCAGGACGTATGGGGCAACGGCGACCTCTGGAACCAATATATGGCAAACTTAGGTTATATAGTCGTGAGCATCGACAACCGCGGTGCCAACACACCGCGTGGACGTGAATGGAGGAAATGTATTTATGGAGAAGTAGGCACCTTCGCCTCGGAAGACCAGGCAAACGGCATCAGAGATCTTGCCCGCCAGTATCCTTTCATAGATGAGAGCAGGATAGGAATAACCGGATGGAGCGGCGGAGGAAGCCAGACCCTCAACTGCATGTTCCGCTATCCGGAAGTGTTTGCCACGGGAATTGCAATTGCATTCGTAGCAGATCAAAAAACCTACGACACCATTTATCAGGAGAGATATATGGACACTCCGCAGAACAACCCGGAAGGCTATCGAAAAGGCTCTCCCATAAGTTATGTGTCAGGCCTTGAAGGAGACCTCCTCCTTATACACGGCACCGGCGATGACAACGTTCATTATCAGAACTGCGAGATGCTGATCAACGAACTCATAAGCCACGGCAAACTGTTCAGTCTCATGAGTTATCCCAACCGCAGCCACGGCATATATGAGGGTGAGGGCACCACCCTGCATCTGCGCAAGACGATGGCCAAATACTGGCTTGACCATCTTCCCGCCGGACCACGATGACCCACATCCTGAAAATGAATAAGATGAAGTAAAAAAAGGAGACATCGCCGACATGGCCGATGTCTCCTTTTTTTATGTTTTCCGCCGGAACAGCATTCGCTTTCATCCGGTGTGGGTATGGGCTTATTGATCCTTTTCTTCTATGTCTCTGTTTTTCTGGCGTGCGTGGGTTTTGCTCTGGTTGCTGTTGAGGTCTGATTCCTCCTTGAGATCTATTTCCTTCCCGGAGTCATCTACCACACGATATTGCAGATATGCGAGCGATTCATCGGCTATCACCTTGAATCCTCTGCCATAAGTGCGTCGCCACTTGCCATAAAGGGAAAACATTCCCTTCTTAACATAAGCCTCTACGTATGGATGCACATAGAGGTTGAATTTTTTCACTTTCAGAATATCCACAAGATATTCAAGCTTCTCGCCAAGTTTGTCAGTGAAGAGCAGTGAGGGTTGTATCTCCCCTTTCCCGAAACATGACGGACATGTCTCGCTTGTGGTGATGTCGAGAGCAGGACGCACCCTCTGGCGGGTGATCTGCATCAATCCGAATTTACTCAGCGGGAGGATATTGTGGCGTGCGCGGTCATTGGCCATAACCTCTCTCATATGGTCGTAGAGAGTCTGGCGGTGTTCTGCCTTGTTCATGTCGATGAAATCTATCACAATGATTCCACCCATATCGCGGAGCCTGAGCTGGCGGGCGATTTCGTCGGCAGCCTTGAGATTGACATCAAGTGCGTTCGACTCCTGATCAGGGCTCGCCTTGCTTCTGTTGCCCGAGTTTACGTCTATCACATGTAGAGCCTCCGTGTGCTCTATGATGATATATGCGCCACTCTTGAACGAGACCGTCTTTCCGAATGAGCTTTTTATCTGCCTGGTGATGTTGAAGTGGTCGAAGATAGGGACATCTTTTTTGTAAAACTTTACTATGTCCTTGTTCTCAGGCGAGATAAGCGCCACATAATTCTGAATCTGTGTGAACGTCTCCTCCTCATTTACATAGATATTCTCAAAATTGGGGCTGAAGATATCACGTATCACACTCACGGCTCTCGAATCCTCCTCGTAGATGAGCATCGGAGGCTGGCTCCTCTGCATCTTGGCAATTGATTCGTCCCAGCATTTCACAAGTGTCCGCATCTCATTGTTGAGTTCGGCCACTCTCTTGTTTTCCGCCGATGTTCTCACGATCACACTGAATCCTTTCGGCTTTATGCTGCCTATGAGCTGCCTGAGGCGTATCTTCTCCTCTGTCGACTTTATCTTCTGCGATATGGAGATCTTGTCTCCGAAAGGCATAAGGACCATGAAGCGTCCGGTGAAGGAGATTTCCGTGGTGAGGCGCGGACCTTTTGACGAGATAGGCTCCTTCGCTATCTGCACAAGGAGCTGCTGGCCCGGCTGGAGCACATTCTGGATTGTGCCCTGTTTCGGAATGTCGGGGGCGAACTTAAACTTGGAAATGTTCGGGATTTTCTTCTTGTCGGCCATCGCCTCAGCAAGAAACTCTGTGTAGGTGCTGAATTGAGGCCCAAGATCGAGATAATGAAGAAAAGCATCTTTTTCGTAGCCCACATCAAGGAAGGCTGCATTCAGGCCTGGCATGATCTTCTTCACCTTCGCGAGATAGAGGTCGCCCACCGCATAAGCGATGTTGCGGCTCTCCTTCTGCAGGGAGACAAGCCGGGAATCCTCAAGCAGTGCGATTGAGATTTCCTTTTGTTGAACGTCAACTACTAATTCGCTTTTCATCTGTTTTTAAGGGTCTTTTCTCCCGGATCACACATTCTGCCGCGCTCCTCCTCGGAGCCTGACAGACTTAATATCCGGGGCAATACAAAAAAAAGAACAAACAGTTATGGGTGAAGAATGAGTCTCACCCATTGTTCGTTTGTTCCTTTGACTGTCGGGACGGGCATAGGGCCCGGTCACGATCGCCAGACTTATTTCTTCTTATGACGATTCTTTCTCAGTCTTTTTTTGCGTTTGTGGGTAGCCATTTTGTGGCCTTTTCTTTTCTTTCCGCTTGGCATAATGGTTAATATTATGGTTAATTATAAATTAATAATTTTTTATTTCATGACTTGCTCCTCACGGTTGCCCGACAGGAATCAAGATATGATTTCTTTTCGGAGTGCAAATATCGGAATTTTTTTTCATTCTTAAAAACTTGATGGGCAAAAACCTTGTTTTTTAGCTAAAATTTATTGTATTGCCCCTTTTGCATCCCTCCGATTGCCATCCGGCAAGCGATTTGTCTACATGTGCCAACTGCGGAAGAAAAAGCTTCATTCCTCCGTCACACACACACCGTCAAGATTCCCGAGACGGCCCAGAATTTCACTGCTATGGTCCTCCCTGAATCTCAGGGTCATGCCGCAGGTGTTGTCGAAAGTCCTGTCAAGCACCTCTATTTCGTTATTCTTGACCACCTTCATCACCCCGTCTGCAGCCACATATGGGAAAGTGACGCCAACGGTCTTCATCTGATGCATCTCCTTCTTCCCGGCATCCTCAAGTGCAAGACGGGCAGCCTCCCGATATGCGGCTATAAGCCCCGGAGTGCCAAGCTTGATACCTCCGAAATATCTTACCACCACCACCAGCACATCAGTAAGTTCCAGACTGTTTATCTGCCCGAGTATCGGCTTGCCGGCCGTGCCCGAAGGCTCTCCGTTGTCGTTAAGCTGCCATTCCTTACGATCGGGACCGATCATATATGCCCAGCACACATGCCGGGAATCGTGATATTCATTCTGATATTCCTTTACAATCGCCTTGGCCTCCTCCGATGTGGCCACCTTGCGGGCAAACGCTATGAAGCGGCTCATCTTCTCGCGAAGTTGACCCTCTCCCGATCTTTCTATCGTGAAATATGTGTCGCTCATGGTGTTAAATAACCGACAGTCAGGGACTCCGGCTCTCCGAAATCCCTGACCCGGTCGTAATATTCTTAAAATCTATTATCCAAAAAAGTTATCTACCGGCTTTTTCACCTCAGGATAGAAGAGCATGCCGTTGGCTATGGATTCGGCCACATCAACTCCCAGTTCCTCCTTCACTATGGTAAGAGCCCAGAGCAATGCATTGGCAGGTCCGTTGCCAAGCACAAATTTCTTATCAACAGTCACAGGCGAATCTTTTACCACAGCTCCCTTCAGATCTTTCTCAAATCCGGGATAACATGTGGCCTTATGTCCTTCAAGAAGACCAAGCTGACCAAGCACAACTGCCGGAGCCGCGCAGATAGCTGCGATGCGGCCCTCCTTGCTCTGTGCCTGACGTGCGAGCAGACCCTGAAGCGGTGCACATTCATAAAGATTCAACGCTCCGGGCATACCTCCCGGGAGGATAAGCCATGCGGGATTGGAAAACAGTGTGTTGTCATAAATCACATCGGCTGTGACTGTTATGCCATGAGCGCCAGTCACCTGCAGTGCAGACGTGATAGACACTGTCTTGAGGGGAATCCCGGCTCTGCGAAGCACATCAACAGCAGTCAGGGCCTCTATCTCCTCAAAACCTTCGGCGAGAAATAAAAATGATTCTTTCATAATTCAAGATTTTATAATTAGGCGTGAATTGTCTAAATATAGATTGGTTTTATCAGAGAGACTTATTACATTGCCAACAATGCAATCGGCCACCCATAATATTTGAATTACAACAATTATGTCCCAAAAATAGTCAATCTAATCCATTTTTGCTAACTTTGTGACATATTTTTTTATAATTTGAATTTATTTAAACGTAATGGGCGCTTTATCATCCCTGAGAAAACTCTTTATATTATCATGTTGCGTGGTTTGCATCATACTCCCTTCATGTCTTTCTGAATCATATGTGAAGGAACAGGGCATGATATGGAACACCACGTATCATATCACCTTCAAAGGTCCGTCTGAACTTGGGGATTCAGTGCTCGCCGTGCTTGAGGACGTCGGCAAAAGCCTTAACGTGTTCAATAAGACGTCACTCGTAAGCAGGGCAAATGAAGCCGATTCCACTATCATTGACCGGCATTTCAAAAGGGTTTACCAGGCATCGATGAACATGAACTCCGCAAGCAACGGCATGTTCGACCCAACCCTCTCCCCTCTCATAACAGCATGGGGATTCGGACCCGGCCATGAAATAAGCCCTGACACACTCGCCATCGACAGCATTCTTGATTTTGTAGGCATCGGGAAAACCCGGCTCAAGGGAGACATGCTTGTAAAAGAAGACAGACGCATTCAATTCAACTTCTCAGCAATAGCCAAAGGTTATGGTTGCGATGCCGTGGCCGACATGCTTGTGAGAAACGGAGTAACAGACTATATGGTGGAGATAGGAGGAGAAATTGCCACCGGAGGACATAGCCCCAAAGGTGGTCCGTGGAGAATATCGGTAGACAAACCCATAGAAACCGACAGCACTGAAATTCATGATTCCGCGCTTGTGATTGAACTGACAAATGCAGGAATAGCCACTTCCGGCAACTACCGCAATTTCCGCAAAGATAGGGGAAAGACTTTCGGGCATACCATCTCGCCCATGAGTGGACGTCCGGTAGCCACAGACGTGGTCAGCGCCACTGTTGTGGCCAACTCCGCGATGGAAGCAGACGCAGCAGCCACTGCATGCATGGCCGCAGGGAGCTCCGTAGCACGTGAAATTCTTCAGAAGCTCCACATTGAGGGAATGCTGATTCTTTCCGACTCTACCGTCTGGATGTCGCCGGGCTTCAAATCTATTGTCTCAACCCCTATAAAATAAAAAAACGCTCCCTCCTGGGAACGCCACTTGTCATTATCCGTATTTTACGGATGCCCATCATTTTTTGCGGTTTGTCTCGTGAAGATAGATGGGTGCGCTTGCGAGACAGTAGTTTACAGTGCGGAATGCCTTAGCCGCTTTCTTAATTAAATTGTTCATGACAAAATAAATTAATTTAGTGAAACTTATCAAATCCATGCAGGACTTCTAACCCTTTGCTTCCCCGGCCTCTTTTAATTTTCCTTGAACCTAAATACTTTTTTACCTGAACGAGGCCGGGGGAGGAGAATCATCTCTTGGATTTTTTATCCTGTGGAATTATTATTACCTCTGTAAAACGCTGCAAAATTAATAAAAGTTTTTCAAAAACATGTTTTATAACATAAAATTTTTCTATGTTTTTCTAATTATTTTATTACGACATTATATTGTTTCTTGATTTTCAAACAATTATCATATCATAAAAATCCAAGCATATTTCGCTGCTTTTTTAGCGTTTTTTGCCTTCTCAGCTCTATAATCTTTGTAAGCCCTTTTATACATCTCTGAATGTATTACCTCAGGTGTCATTCTGATTTACCTGTGCATTTACTTCATTATTCATGTCAGAATACGAAATGAAGACTGAATCCGTCACTAATAATCCTTATTTCCTCCCTATAATAATAGCATTTGCCGGCTCATGCTTTTTATGAGGAGACAAATCAGTCATATTTTTGCGAGAAAAACCTCCCTCGAAAAATCCAATGTTACATATGTGCCCTATTTTGGAATAAAAAAGAGTGATAATTTGAATCTGAAAAACTAATTTTGTAAAATCAATAACCAACCTGACATCAAATTCCAAAATGCGAACTCCCGTTCTTGTTCTGGCTCTCTTTTTTGCCGGATTAGTCATGAATGCCTCTGCAGCCTCTTTCAGGCTTAAAGAGGGGAAAACTGTCACATATTCATTGCCCGACACCCGCAGGCCTGTGCTTGAAAGCGCTGCCGATATGCTCGCGGGCGATATGAAAAATGTATTCGGCGTCTCTCTGAAAGCGAAATCCGGAAAAGCGGACATAATAGTGAAGATAGACCCTTCAGAAGTTTTGGAGAAAGAAGGGTTCAGTCTTAAGGTGACAAAAGACGGCAGACTTCACATCACCGGTCATGACAGCCATGGCGCAGCATATGGCATGCTTGAGCTTTCCCGTCTTTTTGGAGTCTCCCCGTGGGAATGGTGGGCTGATGCCACACCTGAAAAACGCTCGGAATTTGAACTTCCGGAAGGATACTCGCTCAGTCAGTCACCCTCAGTGGCATTCCGTGGTATATTCATAAATGATGAAGACTGGGGACTCAATCCCTGGAGTTCACAGACGTTTGAACCGGGACTTGGCAAGGGGGTGATAGGACCGAAAACCAATGAGAAAATTTTCCAGCTCCTTCTGCGTCTTCGCGCCAATTATTACTGGCCGGCGATGCATGAGGTGTCTGAGCCTTTCTTCCTGATTCCCGGCAACCGTGAAATGGCAGAGAAATACGGTATTTACATCGGCGGATCGCATTGCGAGCCGATGGCCTCAAGCACAGCTGTGGAATGGGGACGCCGTGGCACCGGAAAATACGATTTCATCAACAATCACGATAACGTGATAAAATTCTGGGAAGATCGTCTAAAGGACGTCGGATCTCAGGAGATTGTTTACACTCTCGGCATGCGTGGAGTTCACGACAGTGCCATGCTCGGCGCCACCACCATTGAGGAGCAGAAGGAGGCTCTCTCCAGGGTATTGTCGGAACAGCGCGACCTGCTCTCCCGATATGTCAGCAAGGATGTGGAGAGCGTTCCGCAGGTATTCGTTCCTTACAAGGAGGTGCTTGATGTCTACAAAGCCGGACTCGAAGTGCCTGAAGATGTGGCCCTGATGTGGTGTGACGACAACTACGGTTATATCCGTCATTTCCCCACCCCGGAAGAGGCTTCAAGAAAAGGCGGAAACGGAATATATTATCACATCTCTTACTGGGGCAGACCGCACGATTACCTATGGCTCGGCACTTTCAATCCCGGTCTGCTCTATCAGCAGATGAATCTTGCATATGATAAGAGAATACGCGACATGTGGATTCTGAATGTGGGAGACATCAAGCCTGCGGAGTATCAGACCGAGCTATTCCTCGACATGGCCTGGGACATTGATTCTGTCAGGAAGGAAGGTGTAGAGAAGCATCTTTCGGATTTTCTGAAAAGGGAATTTGGTGAGAAAGTGGCTTCCGAAACACTTCCTGTAATGAAAAGCCATTACAGACTGGCCAACATCCACAAGCCGGAGTTCATGGGAAACACCCGCACCGAAGAGAAGCAGAATCCTCTATCCACAGTGGTGAAAGACCTCCCATGGAGCAGACAGGAGATTCAAAACCGTCTTTCCGATTACAAACAGATTTCAGACAAAGCTGAGAAGATATTTAATGAAATTCCGGAGTCCCGTAAAGATGAATTCTTCCAGCTTGTTAAATATCCGGTGCAAGGAGCAGTCCAGATGAACGAAAAGACCCTGCGCGCACAGCTTGCGCGGCATGGCGAGGCCTCTTGGGAAGCAAGCCAGGCAGCCTACGACAGCATAGTGGCGCTTACGAAAATCTACAATGAAGGGTTCCACAACAATGGGAAATGGAACCGCATGATGGACTTCCAACCCAGAAAGCTTTCCGTGTTCCAGCCTGTGAAACAATCGGAGGCCTCAGCTCCCATGGCTGACAAGGACTATTACGTCGTTAAATTTAACGGCACCGATGCCACAGGAGACTTCTCCCCATGCGAATGGCTCGGATATGAAGGGAAAGCCGTGGCTCTCAGAAAAAAATCTCCCGTAAGTTTCAATATCCCTGAATGCGATTCAGATTCTCTTGAAGTCGAGTTGCGTTTCGTGCCTACACATCCGGTGGTGGGAGAAGATCTCAGAGTGAGCATTGACAATGGCAAAGGCTTTACGTCTGTAGTCGGCTATGCCACTAAAGGACGCTCCGAGGAATGGAAAGTAAATGTGCTTGACTCCCAGGCAAGGAAGACCGTCAGAATACCCAAAAGCAAAATCCTAACTGTCACTCCTCTTGACGAAGGCGTAATACTCGACCAGATTATAATACGCACCTCCGTGGAACCATAATCTGTAAGAATGAAACATATTCACAAAACCTATTGACTACATATCTAACAAAAACATCTGAAAATATGAATAATATCTTTGATATCAAAGGGAATGTGACCGTCATTACCGGCGGCACAGGCGTGCTCGGAAGAGCTATTGCGAAATATCTCGCGCTCAACGGTGCGAATGTGATTATCCTCGGACGCAAGGAAGAGGTTGGCAAAGAGATTGTTGACGAAGTGATGAAAGAGAATCCTTCAGGCTCGATCGAATTCATGAAAACCGACGTGCTTGATCAGGCTGCCGTAGAGAAAAACCGCGATGAGATTGTTGCGAAATACGGACGTGTAGACACTCTCCTCAATGCGGCAGGGGGCAACATGCCCGGTGCCACCATCGCTCCCGACAAAACTTTCTTCGACCTTGATCCCGAACAGTTCCAGAGAGTTCTTTCCCTTAACCTCACAGGCACAGTGATACCCACACAGGTTTTCCTGAAACCCATGGTGGCGCAGGGTAAAGGCTCAATCATCAATTTCTCATCGATGGCTGCTTTCCGCCCCATGACAAGAGTGTGTGGATATGCCGCCGCCAAAGCCGGAATCTCCAACTTCACCGCATATATGGCTACTGAATGTGCCAAGAAATTCGGAGAAGGTATCCGTGTAAACGCAATCGCTCCGGGATTCTTCATCACCGAGCAGAACCGTGCCCTTCTCACCAATCCTGACGGCACCTACACCCAGCGTGGACAGGACGTGATCCGCCAGACTCCGTTCGGACGTATGGGGAAGGCTGAGGAACTCTGCGGCACTATCCACTATCTGATGTCGGATGCCGCTACTTTCGTCACCGGAACAGTTGCTGTAGTAGACGGCGGTTTCAATGCTTTTGCGATGTAATCCATAAACACTAATCTAAGACTGATCTATCATATGGAAAAAACATGGAGATGGTTTGGCAAGAAAGACCCCATCACCCTCGATATGCTGCGCCAGATAGGCGTGGAAGGAATTGTGACTGCACTTCATGACATACCCCTCGGGGAAGTATGGCCCCGCGAGGCTATCCGCGACCTCCGTGAGGAAATAGAACGCCATGGAATGCGATGGAGCGTGGTGGAATCCCTTCCTGTCACAGAAACCATAAAATACGCCGGTCCTGACCGCGACAGCCAGATAGAGATATACAAGGAATCAATGCGCAACCTTGCGGCCGAGGGAGTGAAGACCATATGCTATAACTTCATGCCAATCCTCGACTGGGCGCGTACCGACCTTGAACATCCTAACCCCGACGGGACAAGCAATCTCTATTTCAACCGTGCCGAGTTCGCTTACTTCGACATCCATATCCTCAAACGCGAGAACGCGGAGGCTGACTGGGATGCGGAAACTCTTGAGAAAGTTGCGGAAATGCGCAAGACAGTGACTCCTGAGGAGGAACACCGTCTGGTGGAGAACATAATCATCAAGACCCAGGGGTTCGTAAGCGGAAACTTTTCTGAAAACGACCTGGATCCCGTTCAGAAATTCCGTGATCTCCTGAAGCTATACAAAGGCATAGACCGCGAAAAGCTGCGCGAGAACATGAAATATTTCCTTGATGCCATCATGCCTGTGTGTGACGAGACCGGAATCAACATGTGTGTGCATCCCGATGATCCCCCGATGCAGGTGCTCGGTCTTCCGCGCATCGTGACCTGCGACGAGGATATAGAATGGTTCCTCAACGCCGTTCCCAACCATCACAACGGACTCACATTCTGTGCCGGCTCTCTCTCAGCAGGAGCTCAGAACGATGTGGTGGAACTCGCCCGCAAATATGCGTCACGCACCCATTTCGCACATCTGCGCATATGCAAGGTGGAACCTTCAGGCAATTTCAAGGAGGCCTCGCATCTCGATCCAAGACTTATCGAGATCACACGCATCTTTGAGAAAACAAATCCCGGAGTCCCCATGCGTGTTGACCATGCTCCCCTGATGCTCGGCGACGAGAAGATGGGATATAATGCCGGATACTCTTTCCATGGCCGTATGCTCGCTCTCGGCATGGTGGCTGGAATCATGGCAACAGTCGACACTGAAAAATAATCAATCAGTAATCCAAATATCATGAAACAGTTTAACGACGAAAATTTCCTGCTTCAGACACCCACTGCGGAAAGGCTATATCATGAATATGCCGAGAAGCAGCCCATCATCGATTATCACTGCCACCTGATTCCCTCTTACGTGGCAGACAATCATCAGTTTGACAATCTCGGACAGATCTGGCTCGAAGGTGACCATTACAAATGGCGTGCCATGCGCACGAACGGCATCGACGAGCGCTTCATAACCGGCCAAGAGACCTCCGACTGGGAGAAATTCCAGAAATGGGCTGAGACAGTGCCCTACACTATGGGCAATCCTCTCTATCACTGGACTCATCTTGAACTCAAGACAGCTTTCGGAGTGACGGATCTTCTTAATCCTTCAACTGCGAAGGCCATCTACGATAAATGCTCCGACATGCTCCGCACCCCCGAATTCTCGGCCCGCGGACTCATGAAGCATTATAATGTGGAGACTGTCTGCACCACCGATGATCCCGCCGATTCCCTTGAATACCATATCAAGGTGCGCGATGACAAATCCTTCGGAATCAAGATGCTCCCCACCTGGCGTCCCGACAAAGCCATGGCCGTGGAGAATCCTGAGGCCTACAAGGCTTATATCACCCGTCTCGGAGAAGCAGCCGACATGGAGATCCATACCTTCCCCGATCTAATCGACGCCCTCCGCAAACGCCACGAATTCTTCGAGCAGGTAGGCTGCCGTCTATCCGACCACGGAATCGAAGCTTTCTATGCACTCGACTATACCCCCGAAGAGATAGAGTCTATCTTCCTGAAGGTAATGGCCGGAAATCACCTCTCGGCAGAGGAGACAGGCAAGTTCAAGAGCGCCATGCTTGTTGAGTTCGGTGTCATGGACCATGATTCAGGCTGGACCCAGCAGTTCCACTACGGAGCCATCCGTGACAATAATACCCTGATGTTCAAACGTCTCGGACCTGACACCGGCTTTGACTCCATCGGTGACTTCACTGTGGCCAAGGATATGTCAAAATTCCTCGACTCTCTCGACCGCCGCGGCAAGCTCGCAAAGACCATCATCTATAACCTCAACCCCCGCGACAACGAGCTGGTGGCCACAATGCTCGGTAATTTCCAGGACGGACGATATGGCGCAGGAAAGATCCAGTTCGGATCAGGCTGGTGGTTCCTCGATCAGAAACTCGGAATCGAACGCCAGCTCGGAGCGCTCAGCGTGCTCGGTCTTCTCAGCAGATTCGTGGGAATGCTCACCGACTCCCGTTCATTCCTCTCCTATCCCCGTCATGAATATTTCCGCCGCGTGCTCTGCAATGTGCTCGGCAAGCAGATCGAGGAAGGACAGCTCCCCGCATCCGAAATCGACTTCATCGGAAATGAGATTGTTGCGAAAGTGTCTTACGGCAATGCCAAAGAGTATTTCAAATTCTAATCACACGCTCTTGATATGGCATCAACTACAAATACACTTTCACAAAGCCTCCGCTCCACCAACTGGCGCTGGGTGATCTGCACCCTGCTCTTCTTCGCCACAACCATCAACTATCTCGACCGTCAGGTGCTCTCGCTCACCTGGAAAGATTTCATCGCTCCGGAGTTTCACTGGACAGATACCGATTACGGCACAATCACAGGTCTTTTCTCCCTCTTCTATGCCCTGATGTGTCTTTTCATCGGCCGCTTCATCGACTGGATGGGAGCCCGCAAAGGCTATCTGTGGTGCATCTTCGTATGGTCACTCGCCGCTGTGCTTCACGCCGGATGCGGATGGGTCACAATGAAATTCGTGGGTCTTGATTCAGTTGAGGCGCTTGCCGCAGTCAAGGCAGGAAGTGCTCTTGCACTGACTATCTCCACCATCAGCGTATATCTGTTCCTGGCCTGCCGCGCCCTTCTGGCCATCGGTGAATCAGGCAACTTCCCCGCTGCCGTTAAAGTCACCGCGCAGTATTTCCCCAAAAAGGACCGTGCGTTTGCCACTGCCCTTTTCAACTCGGGAGCTTCCATCGGCGCTCTCGCAGCTCCTCTCTGCATCCCTCTGCTTGCACGCAAGTTAGGCTGGGAGATGGCATTCATCATCATCGGAGCCTTAGGCTTTGTATGGATGGGATTCTGGAACTTCATGTACAAGAGACCCGACCAGTCAAAGCACGTGAACGCTGCCGAGCTTGCCTATATCCAGCAGGACGAGGAAGATGAGACCGAAAAGCAGATTGTCCGCGAGGAGACAAAGACCATTCCCTTCTGGAAATGCTTCTGCTACCGTCAGACCTGGGCCTACATCATGGGCAAGGCACTCACCGACGGCGTGTGGTGGTTCTTCCTGTTCTGGGCCCCTGCCTATTTCTCCGACCAGTTCGGTTATGCCAGCTACACACCCATGGGCCAGGCACTCATATTTGTGCTCTACCTCATCGTGACTGTAGTCTCCATCGGAGGCGGCTATCTGCCGAAGATCTTTATCGACAAATATGGCATGAACCCCTATGCGGGAAGAATGAGAGCGATGCTCATCTTCGCATTTGTTCCTATCCTCGCTTTGTTCGCACAGCCCCTCGGCACATATTCCGCATGGTGGCCGGCCATTATCATCGGTCTTGCAGGTGCCGCCCACCAGGCATGGAGCGCCAACCTCTATTCAACTGTAGGCGACATGTTCCCCACCTCCACAGTGGCCACCATCATCGGTATAGGCTCAACGGCCGGAGGCATACATTCCTACCTTATCAATCAGGGATCAGGTCTGATTTTCGACCATGCCGAAAGTCTTGGCGAAGCATTCGCCTTCTTTGGATTCACAGGCAAACCTGCCGGATATATGATCGTGTTCTGCATATGCTCGGTCAGCTATCTTGCCGCATGGTGCATCATGAAACTTCTTGTGCCCCGTTATAAGAAGATTGAAATCTGATAAGAAGAACGAAATCTGAAAACTGTCAGCCGGGATTCGCATTTAAAACATGTAAATCCCGGCTGATTATTATTCAGTACAGATAAAGCAATTGCCCTTAAACACCGACACCGGGAGAGAACGATTGAAGTTCCCTCCCGGTGTCTTTTCATATATGCCCGAAGGCTATATTCCTATGAGTGTCAGTCTTTCTTCGCTGTTTTCTTGGCGGCAGGCTTTCTTCCGGGCTTTTTAGCAGCCTTCTTGGGAGCCTCTGCCTTGTCGGCGATCTCCGGCAACTCCTCTTTGGGGGCGTTGGTTGAATCGTCGGCGTTAAGGATATTGTTGCGAAGAGTCTTCACCTCCTTGTTGAGCTCCTCGATTTCGGCAGCCTGGTTGCGGATGGTGAGAAGGAGTGAGTTGAGCTCCTCATTGTCGATATCTTCAGGATACTGCTCCTCAACACGCACGAGGAAGTCGGCAAGCACATTCATATAGTTGGTGAATGCGGCAAACGGGCTGTCGTAAGGGCTGAAAGCCGCGTGGCTTGCACCGTCGGCCATATTCTTTGTGCTCATGTAATAGAAATGGTCGCTGCTCTGCAGATACTCCCAGTCCTGTTTCAGACGGCGGTCCTGACAGAGGTTCACACGTTCTGCCACGGCATAGAGTTTGCCGAGAGCCTCGTTCTGAAGTTCATTACCTTTCCATGCTGAAACGTCGCGGGCCTCGTCGATATCAGAGATCGGGAACGGCACGGAGATCATATCTACCGGTTTGAGTTTTGCAACTGCGTCAGAAGGAGTGGTGAAGTTCACGCCCTTCTCCTTTGCAAAGCGGGGAAGCGCCTTCATAAAGTCGAAGATGCCGGTATTTGCAGGGAGGAATGAGCCGAATGTCTCCATGCTCATATAGAGGTTGAGCACCTGTTCGTTCTCAGGAAGTGAGGCGATCCAGTCCACATATTTGTCGGCTGTGAGGGGATATTCGTCCCAGGCGGTGTTGTTGAAGTTGCGTGAGATATCCTCGGCAAGCTTGTCGTTGGTGAGGAGGAGCTTGAGCTGAGGTGCGGAAGCGGCCTGATACACATAGTTGGGGCTCTTCCATCCGAGCACATGCTTCGCGCCCTCTGTCAGCACTGTCTTGAAGCCCATGGCGGCAACCATGGCGGCGATGTCATCGTCATAGATAAGCTCTGTATTGGCGAAGACCTTTGTCTTTACTCCGAAAAGACGCTTGATGAGATCGTCATGCTCTTTCACCTCGCGCATGAACTCCTCGGGATCCTCAAGTGCGGAAAGGCTGTGGGAATAAGTGCCGCTCAGGAACTCCACGCAACCCGTATCGGCAAGTTTCTTGAGGAGATCGATGAATTCAGGCACATAAAGCTGAAGCTGCTCGATCGCAGTGCCGGATATGGAGATGGAGCATTTGAACTCGCGGTTGCTGTCGTTGATCATCTGAAGCAGAGTCTCGGCCATAGGGATATAGCTGCTCTGGGCAAGACGGCTCACGATCTCATCGTTTGCGAAATCGTCATAATAGTAATGGTCGTTGCCTATGTCGAAGAATCTGTAGCGTTTCAGGCGGAAAGGCTGATGTATCTTAAAATAAAAACAAACTGATTTCATGTTCTTATATTGTTATTTTTTATTCGTGAATTGAGGTAGTTTGGCAGAGGATATCATTTGCGTGATTCAATCACCTGCTTGTAGATGTCGATCACCTTTTTGCCGGCTTTCTCCCAGGTGATTCCGTGAATCTCTTCTATGCCGCGGTCGCGGAGGGTGTCATAGAGAGCCTTGTTGGTGATGATCGAGTGCATGGCGTCGGCCATTGCGTCCACATCCCAGTAGTCGGTCTTGATCACATTGTCGAGAATCTCCGCACATCCGCTCTGTTTCGAGATGATGGAAGGAACTCCCATCTCCATAGCCTCGAGGGGAGAGATTCCGAAAGGTTCCGACACTGAAGGCATCACATAGACGTCGGAGTCGCGGAACATCTGATACACCTCCTTGCCACGGAGGAATCCGGTGAAGTGGAAACGGTCGGCAATGCCGCGTTTGGCGGCAAGACGGATCATCGCCTGCTCCATATCGCCACCTCCGGCCATCACGAAGCGGACGTTCTTGTTCTTGTTGAGAACCTTTGCTGCGGCCTCCACGAAATATTCAGGACCTTTCTGCATGGTGATTCGGCCGAGGAAAGTGATGACCTTGTCTTTGGTCTCGCTTCTCTTGAGATTGAGGATCTCGTCGCTCAGAGGAATCACGGCATTGTGCACGGTGGTCACCTTGGCAGGATCGATTCCGTATTTCTCGATCACGGTGCGGCGGGTGAGGTCAGACACGGTGCAGATATGGTCTGCATTGTTCATGCCGTCTTTCTCGATGCCGAACACTGTGGGATTCGGCTTTCCGCGCGAGCGGTCGAACTCGGAGGCGTGCACGTGGATCACGAGAGGCTTTCCTGTCACGTTTTTGGCATGTATGCCGGCAGGATATGTGAGCCAGTCATGAGCGTGGATAATATCGCATGGCACTGTGCGTGCGATCACGCCGGCCACAATCGAGTAATTGTTGATCTCCTCTACAAGGTTATCGGGATAACGGCCTGAGAACTCGATGCATCCGAGGTCGTTGAGACGCATATAGTTGAAATCTGCATATATATGGTCGCGCAGGTCAAAATAGGTCTGCGGGTCCATCACCTTCCCGATACGTGAGTTTACATAGTCCCAGGATACGTCTCTCCATGCCACAGGTGTGTTGCCTGCGCCGATGATGCGTGCGAAATCACGCTCCTCATCGCCCCAGGGCTTCGGAATCACAAATGTGATATCCATGTCGCCGTTGGCATGCATTCCTTTGGTGAGACCGTAGCTCGCAGTGCCGAGACCGCCGAGGATATGCGGAGGGAATTCCCATCCGAACATTAAAGCCTTCATTTCGATTCTTCGGTTTCTAAGGTTTGTAGTTTATTGAATTCTTTCACGTTTCTGAGCGTGCGGAGAATCTCTCCCACGTTTTTGGCGGTGCTCACAGCTCCACGGCCTGTGAAGGGGGGATTGCCGTCATACATCTCCGAGAGAGAGCCGATGCATCCCTCGGTCATTTCGTCTTCATATCCGATGAGCATTCTTTCAATGAAGCCTACGCCACTGAGGCCGAACACTTTGAAATATGCATCGGCATAGAATCCGAACAGCCACGGACGGGCAGGACCCTGATGCACGGCGAGCTCACGCTGCACGGGATCGCCCACATAAGTCGGGCGGTAGGCGTAGCTCTTCGGGCTCAGCGAGCGGAGTCCCTTGGGAGTGAGAAGCTCACGGGTCACGAGGTCAAGCACTTTCTTGCGCTGGCGACGGTCGAGAGGAGAATATTCCAGACCGATGGAGATGGCCATGTTCGGGCGCACCTCAAGGTCGGTATATGTGCCGTTGACGTAGTCGTAGAGATAGCCGTAGTCGTTGAGGAACACTGAAATGAACGATTCCTTAACCTTCTCGGCAAGAGTATTGATCTCATCGATATAGTCCTGCATTGTAGCGTCGCCGTCATAAAGGGAAACCACAAATTTCAGTGCGTTATACCAGAGGGCATTGAATTCAAGGATATATCCTGTGCGGGGAATGATAGGGTGCCCGTTGAGCGACGCCGACATCCAGGTCACGGGAGAATTGGAGCCGTCGCTTGAGAGGAGACCGTTGTCGTTGAGATAAAGGTTCGACACCTTTCTGTTGCGGATCTTGTCGATGATCCATCTTACGGTCTGGCCGTATTTCTCGCGACAGTCTTTGGTAGACACCGAGCGGCGGTACTGCTGGATGGTCCATACAGTCCAGAGAGGGATGTCGGGAAGATCGATCTCGCCGATTGTCTTGTCTTTGATACCCTCGTCAAGATAATTGCGGAGCCCCTTGAGGAACGATTCCATGATGAGCTCATAGTCCTCTTTGTGGTCGATGGCGAGTGTACATCCGGGAAGAGCCATGAGCTCGTCGCGTGCGCGTACATTATACCATGGATATCCCGCCATGATATACAGTCCGTATTTGTTCTTAAGATAGAACTGCTTGGCTGAGTTTTTCAGGCAGTTGTAGAAACTTGTGCGGCATGTGCGGGTTGTGAGCTCATTCTCATAAGTCTCCACGAACTTGTCGGGATCAGCTTCCTCTGTGGAAGCCGAGAAGATGATAGACTCACCCTTGCGGATAGGGAGCTGGAAATAACCGGGCACCCAGAGGTCCTCCTTATAGGGGATTCCTCTGTCCTTGTCCTTGTAATATTCTATCCCCTTGTACCAGTGGCCGTCGTTCACCCACTCCGGTTTCTTGGAGAACTGCATGTAGAGATGGGGATAACCGTGATACAGACATGTGCTGATACCGTTTCTCACGTCATCCACCTGTGTGTTGATCACACCGTTTTCCATGCAGAGGTCGTTGGCGTTGCGGAAAGCAAGGAACGGACGGAACTGGAGGGTGGTGTCGGAATGCGCGTCAACAAGTGTGTACTTGATGAGAATCCTGTTCTCATGAGAGATGAAAACCTTCTCCTTTGTCAGGATAACGCCTCCCACACGGTAGGTGACTGTAGGCACTGACTCGCAGTCGAACTGGCGGATATACTTATGGCCGTTGGGGCTGAAGACTCCTTCGCCATATTGATGAAGGCCGAGGTTGAACGGCGCGCCATGTTGAATCACTGTCTCGTCGAGCGACGACAGAAGCACATGGGCCTTGTCGTCCATCTCCGGAATAGGAAGCACAAGCAGTCCGTGCTGCTTGCGGGTGTTACACCCCACGATAGTGGTGCAATGGTAAGCTCCCGATTTGTTGGTTCTGAGCATCTCCTTCGGAAGGCTCTGCTCAAGATTGATCATCAGGTTCTTGTCAAATTTCAGATAACTCATAGGGAAAATATCTGTTATTGTTAGGTTTTGTTTGAGTCTTTACATTCGTCTCCTTTGAGGGGAACTACTGAAAAAAGGGAGAAGAGAGTTTTCGGTATAGATCTGGTTATAGCTCGTGTATGGGTTATAGGCTCAGATATATTTCACCTACAAAGATATACTTTTGGCTTGAATATCGCAAAAGTTTTATGATAAAAAAATTATAAAAGCCCTTATTTACTTGAAAAAAGGCACCCCGAATATGAAAAACATGTTATGCAACACAAATTCTGAGCAAGTCTGATGACAGAAGTCAACAGAACCCGCTCAAAAAAAACGCAGCAGTCACAGTCATGTCGATGAAACCGCAACAGCATCCGTAACGAAAAAGTCAGGCATCCGGATCAACAGGACTGCTCTGGCTGTCGGGGGTGATGAATGGCTGAGGCTTGCTGTCTACGATCGCCTCCTTGTCTTTGTCAATCGGAAGGTCGATATCACACACAAGCACCCCCTCCATGCTCTGATAGCTCTTGAGCAACAGAGCGTCGATTTCATCGAGAACGCTGCGATACACCAGCGAGAACCTCGGAATGAAATCATGGTCGCCGACAGAGTCAATACGGCGCAGCAGTTCCCCCACGGTGAGTGTGCCGGTCTCTGTGGCGGGAGCCACACCCACCTTCCCCTCTCCGAGCACTATGAAGTTGATAAGTCCGGCAAGATGGAGCTGGTCGCAGATGGTGGTCACAACCCTTATGGGCACATCGTAATAGAAACTGAGCTGGGCACGCGTGAGAGGGGTCTTCCCGTCTCTGAAGCGCCTCACCACTGCGGCCGAGAGCACCACGGTCACCTTGCGCCGGTAATTCTCCGACATCTTTTCGAGCACTCCCATGAAGTTATAGCTCAGCACATTCTGCAGCGAACATGCCAGCACGCATCCGAAAAGGAGAATGAGCCAGGAGAGCTGCAGCCATATCAAAAGAAGGGGGAGGAAGGCAAACGATCCGTAGATGGCGTTGTATTTCGACACATATATCTGGCCGTTCACGAAGAGAAGCTGAAGAATCTGGAAGAATATGGCGCATATGCCGCCTGAGATCGCGGCATATTTGAACTGCACTTTCGTGTTGGGTATCAGATAGAAGGAAAGGGAGAATGCAAGAAAGGCAAGCACCACGGGTGAGGCCTCGAGAGCCAGATTCACCAGCGGAGTCAGAAAAGCGAAATGCTCATCGTCCTGCACCACGGTCGAGGAGAAGATGGAAATACCGGAGGAGCAGATCATAAGGATGGGCACCATCAGGCATATCGATATGTAGTCGGTCACTTTCTGATACATCGAGCGGTCGCGCTTCACGTCCCATATCAGATTGAACACCCCCTCGATATTCGAAAGCAGTGAGATGAGGGTCCATAGCAGGAATATGATGCCAATCCCCACAAACAGACCCTGCGAAGCCTCCTTGAGATAGGAATCCACAAATTTCAGGGCAAACTCGATTCCCTGCCGCTGTGCCGGGAATGCCTTGAAAAGCTCGTCCTCAAGCATATTCTGGAATCCGAATCCACGGCCTATGGCAAAGATAAGGGCGAGCGCCGGAACTATGGCAAGCACCGTGGAATATGTCAGCGCCATCGATTTATACTGGAGGTCACTGTCGAAAAAGGAACGCACGGAGAGATTCATCACCTTTATGGCCCTGATCTTTCCGTTGTCGCGGGTCTCTTTCCAGACTCCTGTCCAGCAATAATTCACTATCGTGCGCACTTTCTGTACGAGCACGTTTATTTTCGACTCTTTCTTATCGTTGTCTGCCATAACATCGGCTTAGGCATTGGGCCTATTTTTATTTAATGATATTGAGGTTCGTATTGTTCACTGTCAGTGAGATGTCTAAATAAAACCGCCGCGGCTACAGCATGTGTATCCGCGGCGGCATAAAGGCAGAAGTGATGTAAGCCGGGTTATGTGCCGCCGTGAGGCGGTGTCTGTCATTTATCTAATCCTCGCGGTTGCCCGCGGGCTCAAGCAGCCTACCCCCCGGCAATGGACGAGCAGCCCTTGATTGCCGGTATATTTGGCCTTGCAACACATGGGATGTGCGGCCTCCGGTGTCGCCATCGGAGCCGGTGGGCTCTTACCCCACCTTTTCACCCTTACCGTCAACGTCGTGCGCGACGGCGGTCGTTTTCTGTCACTTATCCCCGGCGTCGCCGCCGGCTTCCCGTTAGGAAACATGTCGCTCTGTGTTGCCCGGACTTTCCTCTTGCCGCAGGCCCACTCTCTCGGGCAAGACCGGCGGCAAGCGACAGACCACACTTCTGCATTATTTCTTCATATCCTTTCCTTCGTCTCCCCTTCCCTGCCTTGCCTCCACGTAAGAGGCGATTATGCCGACAACATCATCTTCCGACACCGATGAGGAGTCGATCGTGAGATGATAATTGGAGGCCTTACCCCAGGGTCGTCCCGTGAAATAGTTGTAGTAGCCCTCACGGTCATGGTCATATTTCCGCGCGAGTTCCTCGGCCTTGTCCGCCGTCATGGCATCGCGGCGGGCCATGATGTTGGCCACTCGCTTCTCGATGGGAGCATGAAGGAACACACTCACGAGCCCCGGATGATTCCTCATGACATGATCGGCCGTGCGCCCCACGATCACACACGAACCCATGGCGCAGATTTTCTGAATCACAAGGCTCTGGGCGTGATAGAGTCGCTCGCCGCTCATCGAAGTGGTGTGGAAATTGTCGGCTATGCCATACACACCCTGAAGAAGAGAACGCAGAGGCGACGGGCGTCTCTCATCGGCATGGACAAATATTTCGGGAGAATAGCCGAGGCTCTCGGCGGCTTCCGAAAGCAGCTCCTTGTCATAATAGCTTATCCCGAGACGCGAAGCGAGCTTGCGCCCTATCGTGCGCCCGCCGCTGCCGAATTCCCGGCCTATCACTATTATTGTCCTGCTCTCCGAAGACTCATCTTTCTTATCCATGTTCATATGATGGGTTTTGGCTTTTCTGGCAATTGTTTTCGTAAAAAATTACCTTTCAGGCGCCTATTTCACGTTGCAAAATTAATAAATTCACACTCAGATTGGAAAAATTAAGCGCATAATTTTATCCATTTGTGGAAATTTACCTATTTTTGCAGTCACGAAAACATCTGAACAATGAATCAAACATTAAAACATCTTGAAAGCGACCCTGACGGAATGGCCACTTATGAGTATATCGTCAACAATTATGAAGATTGTTGCGACTTTATGCCCGACCTTGTGGAAAACCTTCTCAGAGTGGATCTCACAGGTCAGTTCCTGGCAAGCAGCGCACGGTTTCTTTCGGCTGTCGACAAAGAGAAATTCCACACATGGATATCTCCGCTCATTGAAGGTGCCATATCCAAAGACCGCGAGCGCCGCTACATCGGCTCTCTGCTCGAGGCTATCTGGGGCGCCGATTATAAGGAACGTGCAGAAGAACTGAAAGCCGCCGACGATAATTTCCGTCGCATTTACAAGAGGATTTATCCCTGTGAGGCAGGAGAAACCCTTCACAACATCTGAGAGATTCCTTAAGAAGAGCCTCCGGAGCCTTACCAAATAATCCAGACAAGGCATGAAAAAAATAATCTCGTCTTTCGCTGCCGTCATCATTGGCGCGGCGGGAGCTTTTTCACAGACAGATATGGCAGAAATCACCCCGGTTGATCCCAACGACGCCATCGTGGAGCTGAAGACCTCCATGGGCGACATAATAGTGGAGCTTTATAACGACACCCCGCTTCACAAAGAGAACTTCCTGAAGCTTGTGGGCGAAGGTTTTTATGACGGTGTCCTTTTCCACAGGGTCATAGATTCATTTATGATCCAGACCGGCGATCCCAAATCAAAGGAGGCAGCCCCGGGGGCAAGACTTGGTGCCGGCGACCCCGGCTATACCATCGCTGCCGAAATCGAATATCCCAAGCACTATCATAAGAAAGGCGCGCTCGCCGCGGCTCGCACAGGCGATGCCTTCAACCCCGAACGACGTTCCTCAGGATCCCAGTTCTATATCGTGACCGGAAAGACTGTCTCCGAACGCCAGATCGAGGCGATGGACATGAAGCACATTAATTCAGAAATGGAGAAAACGTTTCAGAAACTCGCCTACGAGCACAGGGATTCCATCCGCAACATGCAGCAGCGTGACGACCGCGAAGGCCTCGAGGCCCTGCAGAATCAGCTGATAAAGCAGACCGAAGAGACCGTGAAGCCTGAGCCCCTCCCCGATCAGATCAAAAAAGATTACGTGGAAAAGGGTGGCACACCGCACCTCGACGGACAATACACAGTGTTCGGAGAAGTGCTGAAGGGTCTCGATGTGGTAGACAGGATCCAGAAAGTGGCTACTGATGACTCCGACCGTCCCGTGGAGGATGTGAAGATAATCTCCGCGAAAGTACTCAAACCCTGAGAATTATTTTTTTAAGTAGAGAAGCGAAAAAGTTGCTATTATCAGATTAATTGCCTAAATTTGACGCTTCAATTACGCAACCATGACGGGCGAGCGAAGACCCGATGCATGTCCCGCCGTCACTCGCCCCATAAACACCTATCAGCATGAATGAGCTTGATAAGCAGTCGCCGATCAACGACGACCTTAACCTTGAAGTTGCGGCTGATTCCGCAGCTGTGACAACCGATGCGTCTTCTATCAATGAAAATGCGGATTCCGGCAACGCCTGTGTCAATCCCGGCTCACCCTCTCTCGACTTAGCGGAGGCGGCCGACAAGATGGAAGAGAAAACCTGTGGATGCGGCGACTCCTGCGCCGAATCGTCATCTCCGGCAATGCAGATTTCCGAAGCCGCCGACAATCTTGAGGCTGCCGGTGCGGATGCCTGCGCCGAGACCTCGTCTCCCGCAATGGATCTCGCTGAAGCCGCCGATGATGCAGCACAGGCCAAAAACTATCATGCAATGACAAAGGAGCAGCTTGCCGGGGAGCTCAAGGAGATTCTCTCATCAGGAAACCTTGAGGCTCACAAGGAAGTGGCTGCGATAAAACAAGCTTATTACACGCTGATCAACCGCGAGGCCATGAATGAGCTCGCGGCATTCGTGGAAGCGGGGAATCCCGCCGAACAGTTCTCCGCCACCCCCGATCCTCTCGAGGCGGAGATCAAGACTCTTCTCGCTGAATTCCGTGAGAAGCGCGCCGCCTATCTTGAGGAGAAAGAGGAGGAGCGCCGCAAGAATCTTGAAGAGAAGAACCGCATCATCTCCGAGCTCAAGTCAATAGCCGACGACATCGACAACATCAATCTCCAGTTCCCGAAATTCCAGCAGCTTCAGCAGGATTTCAAGAACGTGGGCGAAGTGCCCGCCGGCGCCGACAATGAGGTGTGGAAAAACTATCAGGTAGCTGTGGAGCAATTCTACGACCGCCTGAAAATGAATAAGGAGCTCCGTGACCTCGACTTCAAGAAGAACCTCGAGATCAAACAGGGTCTTATCGAGAAGGCAAAAGAACTTCTCACCCTCCCCGATCCCATCGAGGCTTTCCGCAAACTTCAGGATCTTCACGATCAGTGGCGCGAGACAGGACCTGTGGCCAAAGAGGTGAGAGAGGAGATCTGGAATGAATTCAAGGAGACCTCGTCAGCCATCAACAAGCGCCACCAGGACTATTTCCAGACCCGCAAGTCGGAAGAGGCTGAGAATGAAGCCAAGAAGACCGCTCTCTGCGAGAAGGTGGAGGCTATCGACAAAGAGGCTATCAAGACTTTCGTGGAATGGGATGCCAAGACCAAGGAGGTGATCGAGATCCAGAAGGAATACAAGGAGATCGGATTCGCTCCGAGAAAGACCAACAGCGCTCTCTTCGCCCGCTTCCGCAAGGCATGCGACGAGTTCTTCACCGCCAAAGCTGAATATTTCAAGAAGACCAAAGATGAATTCAAGGAGAATCTCTCGAAGAAAGAGGCTCTCTGCGAAAAGGCCGAGGCTCTTCTTTCCAAAGCAGAGGAGAAAGGAAGCTATGAAGAGCTTCAGGCTCTCCAGAAGGAATGGCGCACAGTTGGTGTAGTGCGCAGAAAACAGGGCGACGAAGTCTGGAAACGCTTCTGCGCGGCTGTTGACGCTTTCCATGCCGCCCGCAAGAAACACTTCGGCGCCCAGAGAAACGCAGAAAACGACAATCTCAAGGCCAAGCAGGCCATCATCACACAGCTCAAGGCTATCGGCGATGACGCCGACCGCAAGGAGGTGATCGGAAAGATCCGCGAACTTCAGTCGGAATGGCAGAAGATAGGATTCGTGCCCTTCAAACATAAGGATGCCGTCAACACCGAATATCGCGAGGAACTCAACCGCATTTTCGGAGCATTCGATCTCCGCGAGAACCGTCAGCGCATGAAGCGCTTCGAGGGTGAGCTCCGCAAGATGGACGGCGACGAGAACAAGATCGGCAGAGAGAGAGACCGTCTCAACAGAGCCATCGAATCCCGTCTTGCCGAGATAAAGACCATTGAGAACAACCTCGGTTTCTTCAAATTCTCCAGTGGCGGTGCCATGGTGAAGGAGTATGAACGCAAGATCGAGAAAATAAAGGAAGATATCGCTCAGATCCGTGAGAAGATAGCCCTCCTCGATGCCCAGGATAAGCCTGAGGCTTAATTCCCCCGAATTCAAGTAAAATGAATCAATACAATGAAAATCCCTCTTCTCCGGACAAAACTCCGGGGAAGAGGGAACTTATTCTAATAAAGATTTCCGGCACCGACAAATGTGGTGTGACATCGGCGCTGACGGAAATCCTCGCACGCTATGACGCTGCGATCCTCGACATCGGCCAGGCCGACATCCACCACACCCTTTCACTCGGAATCCTTTTCAAGACCGACAGCCACAGGAGCGGAGAGATTCTTAAGGAACTGCTCTTCAAGACCGGCGACCTCAAGGTGCAGGTTGAATTCAATATCGTGCCGGAAGAGGAATATGAGCAATGGGTCGGCATGCAGGGTAAAAACAGATACATAATCACGATCCTCGGCCGCAAGATAACCGCCCGACAGATTTCCGAGACCACAAGAATCATCTCCGAACAGGGTCTGAATATCGATAACATCTCCCGACTCACGGGCCGTATGCCCCTGAATGAGGAGGAGCTTCCGAGAACAAAGGCCTGCATCGAATTCTCCGTGAGAGGCACCCCTTCCGACATTCTGAAAATGCAGAGTGATTTCATGCATCTCTCGCAGGAGCTCGACTTCGATATCTCCCTTCAGGAGGACACTATCTATCGCCGTTGCCGCAGACTCATCTGCTTCGATATGGACTCCACGCTCATCCGCACGGAAGTGATCGATGAACTCGCCGACCGCGCGGGTGTGGGTGAAGAGGTCAGGGCAATCACGGAATCCGCAATGAGAGGAGAGATAGATTTCCAGGAGAGTTTCAAACGAAGAGTAGCACTCCTCAAAGGCCTCGACGTGAGTGTCATGAAGGATATTGCCGAGAATCTCCCCATCACAGAGGGTGTGGACCGTCTTATGGAGGTGCTGAAACGCTCCGGCTACAAGACCGCTATCCTTTCCGGTGGTTTCACATATTTCGGCAATTATCTAAAGCAGAAATATAACTTCGACTATGTCTATGCCAACGAACTTGAGGTGGGACCTGACGGAAAACTCACCGGACGTTATGTGGGTGACATTGTTGACGGCCGCCGCAAGAAGGAACTGCTGAGGCTCCTCGCACAGGTGGAGAACATCAACATCGCGCAGACCATCGCCGTGGGCGACGGTGCCAACGACCTCCCCATGCTTTCAGAGGCCGGCCTCGGTATAGCGTTCCACGCCAAGCCGAAGGTAAAGGCGGAGGCAAGCCAAAGCATATCCACCATCGGAATAGACGGCGTGCTCTATTTCCTCGGGTTCAAGGATTCCTACATCTCAAGGACAATCTGACCGGAAGCATATATGCGGCATGACCCGTGATTCCTGACATCCACCTGTTTCGGAAACGGAATTCAGGGCCGGAATTAAACCAAAACCGCTCTACATCATTATATAGGTAAGCGATTCCATTTCGCGGAATCCGCTTACCTTTTTTTATTTCCACTCCCCCGGAAGCTGATTCCACCCGTTTCCGGTCAAGATTCCACTGTTATGTCGCATTCTCTGATAAAATCCGCTCTTCTCTCCATATTGATAACCCTCATTTCTTCCGGAGTTTCCGCCAAGGAATCCGTCGGTCTTGTGCTCAGCGGCGGCGGTGCGAAAGGCATCGCCCATGTGGGAGTCATAAAAGCTCTTGAAGATAACGGAATACCCGTTGACTATGTCACCGGTACCTCTATGGGAGCCATCGTCGGCAGTCTTTACAGCTGCGGATGGTCGCCCGCACGCATGATGGATATGTTCACCTCGAAGGACTTTGCAGACTGGAGCTCCGGCACAATACCCCTCGACCGCACATATTACTTCAACAAGCCTGAATCCTCACCCAAGTGGGTGACGCTGAATCTGAATCCGAATGACACTTCAAGCAATTTCCTCAACCAGATAATCCCGGCCCACCTCATCAATCCCATTCCGATGAACCTGGAGTTTCTGCGTCTCTATTCACCCTACACGGAACAATGCGACGGGAACTTCAACAATCTCATGGTGCCGTTCAGATGCGTATGCAGCGACGTCTACCACAAGCATAAGATTGTATGCAAGGATGGTTCTCTTGGCGAGGCTGTCAGGGCATCCATGAGCTTCCCCTTTGTGTTCAAGCCGATCAAGATGGACGGTGTGCTTGTCTACGACGGTGGAATCTACGACAACTTCCCGGTAGACGTTATGGTGGATGATTTCAACCCTGACTTCATAATCGGTGTCTCCGTGTCGTCGCCCGACACTAAGCCTGAGGAGGGGGACATCTATAGCCAGCTCGAGGATATGATCATCCAGAACAACAGCTATTCCGTGCCACCGGAAAAGGGGGTGAAGATCCAGGTGCCGGTACTTGACTTCGGAGTCCTCGATTTCGGAAAGGCAGAGGAGATCTATTCCATAGGCTACAAGACAGGACTCTCCATGGTAGACTCCATAAAGAAGAGAATCTCCGTGAGGACAGACCCGGAATCGGTGGCTGAGAAGAGAAGGAACTTCGCAGCCCGCACGCCCCAGGTGGTATTCGATTCTGTGGATGTGACCGGAGCGCTCCCGAACCAGAACCGCTTCCTGCGCTATCTCTTCGAGGGTGAGAAAAGAGACCGTCAGATCACCATGGGCATGGTGGAAGACGCTTATTACAGGGCTGTGACCGACGGAAAGATCACCGACCTTCTGCCCACCGCAGAGTTCGGGAAGGACGGCAGGAACACCCTCCACCTGAAAGCCACGGTCAAGAACCCCTGGAGCGTAGGCGTAGGCGGCTGGATATCCTCCTCCACCAACAGTATGCTCTATCTCACCGCGGGCTATCACACTCTGAGTTTCAACAGTCTCGACATCGACTTCGGAGGCTGGATAGGCCAGTCATATTACGCCGCCATGCTCAGCGGACGGTTCACACTCCGCACCGACACTCCATCCTACATGCAGCTTCAGGCTGTGGTGAGCCGACAGAAATACTATAACTCGGAACTGCTCTTCTATCAGAGTTCCACCCCGTCGTTCATCAACGACCTGCAGGGATTCTTCCGTGTGGGCTACTGTCAGGCGCTGGGGCATCTCGCCAAGGGTTATGCCAGTCTCTCCTACGGGTGGGAACGTGATGACTATTTCCCCGACAACAATCTTGATTTCGCCAACGCCAAGCGGGATAAGGACCAGTACAGGTCGGCGGTCCTGAAAGTCGGAGCCGAACTCAACACGCTCAATGATCCTATGTATCCGAGCGCCGGGAAACAATGGCTGCTCGACATCCTCGTCTCCCACGAAGACAGCAAGCTTGTATCGCCTGAAAATCCCTCGCTCTCCACAGGATGGAGAAGCCACTGGAGAGGATCTGCTGAACTTCTGTGGCGACATTTCTTCGACATTCATCCCCACTTCAAATTAGGAGGATACGTAAACGGATTCATCACCCTTCAGAACCTCTATCAGAATTATACCTCAACGATGATCCACGCGTCGGCATTCGAGCCGACACCCTCCACAAGAAACTATTTCAATGTGGCGTTCCGCAGCGACAATTATGCGGCGGTAGGTCTGATTCCGATCTGGAATCCCTGGAGCCGCGCTCAGCTGAGAGGTGATTTCTATGCCTATTGTCCGCTGCGCCATGTGGTGGCGGGTAAAAACGGCATGGCTGAATTCGACGGATGGATGCGCAAGCCTCAGTTTATAGGGGAGATCGCCGCTGTCTATAACTTCCCGTTCGCAAGTCTGTCGGTCTACGTGAACTATCTCTCCTCACCCTCGCGCAACTGGAATTTCGGCATTAACTTCGGGCTCTACATCCAGGCCCCCAAGCTGTTCAGATAACAGGCAGTAGCCCTCAAAAAACAACGCTTCCCATTGTGACATGGGAAGCGTTTATATTTTTCTGACCCGACTGCAAGAGGCCTCTGGTCATGATGATTTATCCGAATTTTGAAATCTTCCTGAGCATCGGCTCGTTGAGGATCCTTATTCTCCTGCCGTCGACCACAATCAGCTTTTCCGTCATAAAAGTAGTGAGGGTGCGGATCGCGTTGGAAGTCGTCATATTCGAGAGATTGGCAAGATCCTCGCGACTCATATAGATCTTGATTGTGGAGTCATCGTCTTCCAGGCCATAGTTGTCGGCAAGAAGCAACAGGGCTTCGGCGAGACGTCCGCGGATATGCTTCTGTGTGAGATTCACAATCTTCGTGTCTGAACCTCCGAGATTGCGCGAGAGCTCATGGATAAAGAACATGGCGAGATCTATGTTCCCACGGATAAGACGCTCCACCACCTCCATGGGTATGCAGCCCAAGATGGAGGGCTCGAAAGCCGCACATGACGACACATATTTCTCCTTGGCAAAATAAGCTCTGTAGCCGAAATACTGCACCGGGCGGTAAAGACGGAGAATCTGGACCCTGTCGCCTACTCCGCTTTTATACATCTTTACCTTGCCCTTGAGAAGACACCATAGATGCTCCGGGTCCTCCTGCTCGGCATAGATGATCTGACCCTTCTTGTAATGAAGAATCGTAAAATTATCAGTTACAATCCTTTTCTCATCGGGAGAAAGAATGTTCCAAAGATCGGAAAGATCCTCGCTTATGATATGCTCAAGTGTGCTCTTCTTTATCATCGCTCAACGATAAATAATTAGGAGTTGGAAAGAGTTTCCTTTTTGAATGTTCTAAAGTCAGATTAAACTATCCGGAACCGTGGAAGGGGAACGTTTAAAGAGCCTTTTGTGTTTCACAACACAAATTTATAACATTTTTTTGTAACATAAAAACTTATTCACACTTTTCTCCTTTTTTCAACACATACATGACAAAACGGCCACGGAAAAACCCCGTGACCGCAATCAATCCCCAAGTGCAAATTCCAATTCCTGAAAGAAGAACTAAAAAATACTCGATCTTTCCAGACTCAATAACTTTAAAAAGCACAATTTTGCAATTGTATGGAAAAATTATATTTAAAGATTTAATTAACTAATCTCAAAAAACAAGCATTTATACACTCAGAATCTTCACATCCCTCCCACTGCTTATGTTTTTGAAGATTTGTCAGTGGCAGACAGTTCACATCAAATGTATAATAATTTAAATCGAGTGCTGCTGCATTTTCAACACTAGCCCCTGTTACTCCTAAAATAGTCTTTGGCTTTATTGCCCAATATACAGCACCTTCTCTTCTATAAAGGTCGAAAAAAATCGGCATCCATGGAGAAGCCGTTTTTGGCATTTCACCACTTCTTCCGGCAGAGTATCTCAACACTCCTTTATTTGTATGATTATTATTTTTAACTCCTGAATCTTTTATTTCAGGAGTCCCATCATCCCATGATCTTCTGTGCCCAAATCCAGATCTTCCAATTGGGAAAAATACATTCCTACAATTATAATTTGAGACTTCTTCTGGATTCCAATAATATACAAATACACCTCTCATACCTTTCGTTTTGTCACCATCATGTCGATAATATTCAAAAGCATCATCAGTTGTTGTCTTAACAGATGATGCTCCATCAGCATACAACACTCCATACCCATGTGAGACATGTTCAGTGGAGAAAATTTCCTTTATCTGATCCATCGTGGCGATTTTAGAGTTACTCCAGCTTTCATTTGGAGACATAGTCCCGGAGACATTCTTCCAAGTTGAGACTTGATTTGATTTTGGCTCAACTCCTCCACTCTGTGCTATAAACAAATTATCGGGAACAGTAAAGTGATTTCCCATTGCATCAAAAGGAGCATTGCTTTTTACATCAATCGGCTGAGTTATATTTCCAAATTTAAACAGAGATCCCTCGTCTCGAGGATCGTTTGCTTCATCTGTATCATATATCAAATTTGTTGTATGCCACTTTGTGTTATCATTAGAAATACCAAGTGCGCCATATCCTTGACGTACAAAGATCAGATGCACACACGTATAATTATGATAACGGACCCTGATAATGGCATTCCGCACTTTGTCATCACGATTCATTTTATTAAACATGATATTAAAATCAACATAAGAATCTGTATTGCCTTTAATTGCAGTTCTACCATTAAGATTTATAAAATTCGCATCTCCAATAACTTCAGCCATCCAAGGCCCATCGGATTTAAATGGTTTAAATATCTTAGATACTGCTGATTCGCGTTCCAAAAGCTGAACATGAAAGTTCTCATTATTATTTGACTTTCTATATATGCCTTTGGGATTTGTGAGACGTGGCACCTGAACGACTCTTATTATTTCCGAACGATTCTCTTTCTTTGTACCGTTTGAAATGGTTGCAGTTAATCTAACATATGCAGTTCTTGTGTCTCCCTCATAAGGGTTATTTCCTGAATATGCAGTCTCTTTGACCATATTTTTCTCCCTTGTAAAAACAGGTATACTAAATCTCAGAGAGCCATTTACAGATTTTTCTACAGTATATGCTTCTCTTCCTTTGTTGTTATCGTCCTCAGGAGAACTCCCATCAAAATAATATGTCCTTTTACTTCGGTCTATTTTTCGTTTACCATCTGGAGCCTTAACACCATAAAAGTAATTGTCATTCATGTATTTGCCACTTTCTTCCTTTCCCCAGTCACTAAAATTATCATAAATATCTGATCCATTGATATTTAATTCTGACGTTTCACGAAGTGACAAAAATCCATTACCAAGGAATTTGGTTTTATCCTTAAGATCCCCTTCTGTGTATTTATTATGATTGAAATTATAGGCTTTCCAATTAGTCTCATCCTCCGAGGTGGCAAATGGAGATTGTTCTGTTATCGATGAAGTCAAAGCATAATCCTTGCTATCAGGCCACCAATTATTTCCCACAATTTCTGCAGTCAAAGTTTCAACTTCAAAACCTTCCGGCGGAGTATATCTGAAATGAATTGTGGAATCATGGTTATAGACGTATGAAACATAATAAGGATCTTTTACTTCAAATCCATTATCATTTCTATATTCGATATGCCAGTCAACATCATTTCCGTTACCTCTGAATTTCATGGTAAGCTTGATATGATGATTCCTCTCCACATCGAAATTCTTCAATGCATCCTTTCCAAGCATGAATCGATATATGATCTTACCTTTATCAACCTGATTACTGGAAATATACTCATAGTAGCCCTCAACCTCAATGTAGCTTCCACAATACATTTTATCCTTCTCATCTGTCGCTCCGGACACAGTTCCATTATCTGCAGGATGTTGTTCCTTGTTTTTTTCATCCTCGCTGTCTCCCTGCATATTCTCGTATAGGAACAGTGAATTAGCATTTTCTTCATGAAAATCTATGGGTTGGTTATTCTCATCCGTAATAAACGGACTGCCACTTGCCACGTGTTTCCAATTATGATAATCCTCACCGCTGCTATATTCAATTACATGCGAATCATCCACCGGTCGATAATTCTCATTCTTAAAAGAATATAAATCCTTGTCTCTATCAGATGGCTTGTTCGGCATTCCCAAACGACATTTTTTGGGGATATCATGTATTGTTGCCTTTTTAATATATACATATATGTTCTCACGAAGACCCGACCCATCGAAATCGATTGTGACTTTCGAAACACATCTTCTTAACCAACAATGCAAAGTGATTCCAGGAGCATTGACTTTTACTGTACGGTTATTTGTAGATTCTCCGGTTGATGGTGAATTTGAGTCTTTGCCATTGCAGAAAAATCCCAGCATTTCAAAATTGTTATAAGGATTTTCCTCATCCCATTCTGTCTGATAGTTTAGCAAACCTTCACGGGTGCTGACAGCTTCTGCCAAGTCACTCCCTTCCTGTGTCAAAGCATCACAAGTAGAAAGCAACAATTTACCATCTGAATCTCTTTTGCCAAGATTAGCCACTCCATAAAGATAGTATTGACCAAAAGGTAGTTTCAAAGAAAATTCTCCATGCTTGGTTGATGTTTCTGCGGAAAACCCATTGGAAGCATCGCTATCTTTCCGATTTTGGTCTTTTATTACCATATCAGAGATCTGCTTAGGAAATCCCTCCAAAAGATTTCCTTCCCTATCATATGCCACAAGGCAAAAATCATCAAGCTGATCCATCGTTTTCCCAGGCAATGAACGTGTGGTGACACCCGTTTCGGAAAACGGTATGAAATCAAGATTCATTTTCACAAGTGTTTCACCTTCAGGATAGTCGTTAGACCATGGTGAATCAAGTTTTTCATCTGTGCAACTTGAAAAAACGCCTACCAATATAGCGCAGATGAATGATATTATATTTTTAAGTGAGATCATTGTGATATTAACAGAGTTTATCTATTTATAAATCGTTTTACCGCTATTCTATTTAATTGCTTCATTCTGCTCGCATCCGGGCTTGATAACATAGCTCTCTTAGTTACAATACCTGTTGCCCAATCAACTTTTTCACCTGTTTGCCAATGTCTGAGCTCTTCGGTTCCATCTTCAAGAAGCACAATATAAGTTCCGATAAAATCTGTCATTTCATTATCCTTCCTGAACTGATAGCCATTCGCCTGGACAATAACGTCTCCTTTACTGTCAGTACGTGTTAATTCTGTAACATTATTGTTTTCATCATAATGCACATAATAATATTCACCTTTTTTGTCTAATATAAATAAAGCTTTATCATCATTACCATGATCGTGATCCGGTATGTTATCACTATGGTAAAGACCTCCATTTGTTTTTTGACGAAGAATTATCATGTTGCCTCCTGGAGCATCCTTCTCATACACATATTCATAATCAATCTCTGAATCATCATGGATATAGTCTTTATAAATAGACTCTATGCACAATAATGATTTGTCTCCAAATCTTTTTGTAATTATGTCTCCATCTTGATCCTTGATGATATGTTTCCCTTTATCTAATACTTTGTATGTTCCGTCAGGATATCTTTCAACAATAATATTACCCTCTTCGTCTCTATCAAGGCCATAAAATGGATCGACATCAATACCTGCATACGGTTGGATATCTACTTCGCATTTCAATCCGGCTGACATGCCGGTTATTGTGAAGCGGTAGATGTTGTTTCTTTCGATGTTGAAAAATTTGGTGTTGTCTATTTCTTTATCAGCATTCAACGGCTTGTTGCCATTCTGGGCGAAATAGATTTTATTTGTCGGGTTATCCCATGGTTTTGAAGTAGTCTCAGACCCCTCCTCCTTATCGCCTGAGGAATCGTCGGGTGTTGTGGAGGGTTGATCATTCTGAGGTTCTGCGAGAGTTACTTCTATTGCCGTGAAATTTTCGTCGCCCTGATTGTGGTATTCAGGCACGTAGGCCACCCATTTCTCGTAAATAGGTTTCCCATCCTCTCCAACGGAATGATCAGATACTTTTTTGAATGATAATCTGCCTCCATTTTCCGTAGCAACTTCATTCACTCCATTCACGAGGTGCACTCCTCGTACAAAGTCGGTATCCCAAATGTAGCCGTGAAAATAATCGGTATAGTCAAAATTCCAATTAGTGCTTTGATATGGAGCGCAGAAGCCTTTGTCATTCACCCTTGTCATCTCTACTTTTGAGAAGGATGCAAGCGGATTTGCAAGAATAACCTCTACCTTTGCCATAGCCCGGATAATCGGCAATGATAGTTCCTTTGTGCGGAGATCTATGTAGGAACCTTTCTTTAATTTGCCATCTCCATCAGCATAGTCCGTATTGCTGAGATCATAAGCTCTTACTCCATAGAAAGGGATCAAGCGGTCTGTTTTGTTGAGCCATTCACCATCACCGGGATTTGCGAGGTGATTGAACTGTGATGATTGATGCGTTGTAAGATCCAGAATAGTTGTATTGTCGTTCAGGACAAGCCTGCTACTGTTTGACGCACCCTCACCGCTCTCCTCAGGATAATTTTCATTACCCCAGTTGGCAAGGAACACCAATTTGAAACTTGCCGGAAGATTATCAGGAGCCTGTCCCCAGAATGTATAGTAATGTGTGTCATAACCATTATCATCAGGGTAAACCTCATGCCCGCCATATACCGGCTTTATGGTTGGTTTGAAAGTACCGATATATTTGTTGTCGGCTGAGAAGAAATATATGCGGTAGTCATCGGCATCTATGTTAAGAAATCTTTCAAGTTCCTCACCCAACTCAAAGTCGCCGGGATTGGAAGAGCGGGTAGGTCCTGACACACCTATGGATATGCCCACCATCGGGACATCACCGGTCGGTTTTTCAGGCTCTGGCATCGACTCCGAACTGCACGACACCGCCACCCAGCCCATAAGCAGGAGTGCGATCGAGGTCAATATATTGGGTTTGAGTTTTGTCACTTTTGTTTATACTTTATTTCTGAAGTCACTTATAATTTGTTAGTAATTAGTAATTAGCAATTAGTAATTTAATTCACAAACAAAGGCCAATGACTGACGACTAATGACTAACGACTAATGACTAACGACTAATTGACTAACGACTAATTGACTAACGACTAACGACTACTAATTAAGATCTGTCGGATTGAGCACCACTCGCCATGAATTGATTATGATTGTTGTCGCGAGCCAGTGGCTGTTCTCGTCGAGGAAGAACGTCATGTTATACTCATCCTGACGGTCCAGATACTCCTGATCGCTCATTGCTCGGTTATAGTTACCCTTCACCAACAGTGCATAGTCAATAATCGGTATGCGGGCCACAAGTTCACCGTTCTCAACCTTGCGGATTGTCAGCATCGGTTTGGAGTTCACGCTCCAGTCGCGGTCAACCAGTCGGCTTACGGTCAGTTCGGCCACAGCTACCTTCACATCGGTGATGGCGCGGGTATCTGCTTGAGCGTTTTGGGTATCAACACCTGCCGAACCGGAATACTTGCTCCATGCGTGATATGTGATGTTTTCATCGTCGCGCAGGGAGTTGTCGTGGTGCAGCCAGCCGTTGTTGTCCTCGATCTTGAAGGTGAAATCATCGGCATTGATATCCTTCCCTGAGAGATGCTGAAGCACGATGCGGAACACGTTGGTGTCCTTCGTCAGCGGCATGGTGTAGACATATTCCCCGCCGTCGAGATTCTCCGGGAGATTCACATCAAGAGTGCCGTGGAAGAGAGGATGAAGGTCTTCTGTGGAGATTGCACCGTCTTCAGGATGGGTAGTGCGGTTTAGGCGGCAATGGAGCGGATCGCGGGTGTCGCCAATACCGATCTCAGGAACCGTAAACGATTCGCCGTTGTCGAGACCGCACCAGGCCATAAGCCGGTAATCGCCGGGATTCAACGGCAACACAATGTTATATCCCTCCTGCGCAAGTCGCTCACCGCTCTCCACAGTCTGCCACACGAGTTTATCCTCTGAGTCGAAGGCATAGAGATGCACAGATTTCACTTCATGACTGAAGGCATCGGCAAATTTCATGTTCATATCATAGCGGAATCGCAGACGGTAGATCACTTCGCAATCCCCTTCCTCGTCATAGATGGCCCCGTTGCAGGAGGTCAGCGAAAGAAGAAGGGTCATGGCAGAAACGGCAGCAATCGCAATTCTTGAGATGCAGGCAGTTATATTCATTGATGTTATAAGGTTTGTCTATTAATTTTATATGTAGAGCGGCAAGGCCGCGAATTAATTTCTCGTCAGGAGGGAACCATGTGGTTCCGAAGTTCTGTTGGCTTACCATTGTCTCCGGCAAGCGGGAGTTTTGAAGAGAGAAGAAAGAGAAGAGAAACACCGGCGGAGTCCGAACGGAGCTGGACTCCGCCGATGATTCATATTTCAAAGATGATTATTATCGAGTCAAATCCGATTCTAATCGCAGGAACATCGCAAGCGATGCTTATTAAAGTCAAAAAAATCCTGTTTATCCAGAATAATTACCATTTAAGGTCAACATTGTTGGTCACAACTCTCCAGCTGAGGATATTGATCTGAGCTGCTACAAACGTATCATCATCCTTCGGTTTCTCCGGATAAATTGTTTGAGAAGGCTCATAAACAGGTGTACCGAAACCGGTAATGGTATTTATGTTGCAATCGTAAATGTGATTTCGCACTACACCATAAAAACCGGTTTTGCCTGAATCTCCAAGGTGACGAATGGGGAAATAGTAGTATGTCTGACCACCTTTATAAATCTGAATATTGGCAAATTCTGAAGCAAGATATTTATTAGGATTCTCAATTTTTCCTGCATCAAAACTGTCCTTGTCGCCATTTTTACTCCATTCTAATTTAGCTAAATCATCACTCTTAAGCTGAAGATAAACTTTATATCGGCCATTTGTTGATTCACTTTCGTCTACACCCTCAATTTTTGCATCAAGAGCAGTCTTGAAAACAACGTCCTTTTCTTCCAGACTTCTTATGCTTATCTCACCATTTACAGTTTCTTTCACATAAATCATACCATTTGTGTTGAGCAAACTTAGAAGTGTGGTACGAATAGCGTCTTCTCCTATCATTACAGAACCGGCATATTTTACAATTTCAAGTGAATTGCCATCCTCATCAACAATATTTCCGGCGATTATCACCTTGGTGAAATCCTTAGTAGCAGCACCTGTAGAAGTTTGAGTTAATCCCGATATTTGAGGAGCATTTTCATTTGTATATATGCTATTGGAAAGAGATCCATCAAATCCTTTGGAGCCAATTTCATCGTACTGATGCCAGGATTGTTCTGCACCAGAAGCATTTTGAGCCCAATATGAGCGGAAATATGGAGAATAGTTCCAGGACTCGGTACCAAAGAGTTTAGTCTCTGCTGCATCAGACCACGTTACATCAATATGTTTGCTGCGATAGCTCTTATCTGTCTCAGCTGTCAAATTCCATCCTGATACTTTTAGATACACTTGTTCCTCTATCCCATTTCTAAATATAGTCAAGGGTTTAATAGTCTCTTTACCTTGATCATCTTTAACTACCTTCTTAAGGGGTATCATTTTTGTTTCGGCATCATATCCGATACTACCATCAAACTTGACACGAACTTTAGCAACAGCACGCTCCACGTAGATATTTACTGGTTTAGTTTCTGCCAGAGCTTCAGTTGGCTGATAATTCTCTTTAGCAACAGTGGTAGTACTTACTTCTGAACTTCCATTTGCATAAACGGAATTCATCATTACAAATGCTCCATTCTTACCAGTAGCAGTCGCTACATAATCTTTTGAAAGATCACGAAGTGTGCTCAAATCCAAATTATCAGTTCCAAGTGCTTCTACTGCTGAATTTACAACAGCAACAATCTGAGTTGGCAGTTGATCTCCTTCACCGGTATGGATTACTATTGTAGCTTTAATGATTTTCTCAACGTTAGCTGGATTTTTGCCATCTTCTGCTATTTTGGTGGCGTCAACCCAGTTTCTGCCATTAGCTTTAACTGAAGCAGCTTTTCCATCTTTATCAAAGAAATAGAAACGTATGCTGCTGACCTTGTTTTCAGAAGCATATCCTTCTTCATATATGGCTTTGTCGCCTGGTTTCTCATCGGGATGCTGTGTACCACCGGTATCAGTTGTTGATTCATCACCTTCGGCACGAGTGCCGTTGCTGGGTGTGCTTACGAGGTTTACAGTGAGGTAATTTGTCTCACCATTGCCTTCGCTGCCCGTATTTTCATCGATAACCGGGGCGTCGCTTGTGCAGCTGCCTAAGGCCAGCGCTGCCATGAGCGGCATTAATAACAATTTGTTAATTTTCATTTTGTTAGTTGTTTAGTATTATAAGTTTGTTGATTTATAATTATTTACTGCTTATTGATCGTTTCTTGTTACTGTATAGCCTCCTCTTCTTCCTCATTCGAGAACAAGTCGGGTGGTTTTCTCAACCTGATTGGCACGGATACGGGCTATCTCGTCGAGCGTGGACTGTGCTTCCGGGATAGACGCCAAGGCCTCTTTCATCAGCTGCTCGGCTCTGTCGTATTCTCCTTTCAGGAAGGCAAGCGAACCGCGTGCGTATACAGCCTCAGGAGAATCTCCTGCTTTCTCAAGATAGCGGGCGGCCTTGTCATAGTCATGACGCTGCAAAGCGGCATTAGCGGCATTGATATTGGCTGTGGCATCATAAGGATACATCCTCACAGCTGTCTCATACACATCGTTAAACTCATCGCTGCCCGGTTCCGCGGCATTTCCAAGCAGGAAAAACTCGCGGAGTGAGAGGCGGTTAGGCTTCGTGTGCATCACTTCCCGGATTTTGTCGAGGTCGTCAAACCTGCTGATCTCATATGTGATGCGATAATCAGTGTGGCGCAACGCGGGATAAAAATTCTGGAGCATAAACCTGTATTCAGCCGGATATGTGCGCTTGATCTTTGCCTCTTTCGCATCAGGCTCCATATCGGAGTCAATCATTGCGAGAATCTCCTCCTTATGGTCTATGTTGGAGTTGGTGACAAACCTGCGGAGTCCCGCCCAGTCTTCAGGCTCATAATCTGTTGCCATGATGTTATCAGAAAATCTGTAGAGCTGGCTTATATATTTCTTCAAGGCAGCCGTACGTCCGATGGCGAGGTCTCTGTTATGACTGTATGGACTCTCGGGCGACGCGAAGCCCTTAAGCCATACTCCTGTGATAGTCACATCCTTGTCATTATAGACAGTGTCGATCGTAGCCTGGATTTTTCCGAGTTCACGCACATTGTTGCGATATTCAGGATAGATAATGGTCTGGTCTACAGGAAAATCCACAAAAGCGGAACCCTCAAGAGTCTCTATCTTCGCACCCGTGTCCTGAGCCTGGAAATATACAATCTCCGGGATGGCCGGATTGAGCTGGAAATACTGTGTAACAGGATCCATGCGCTCCTCAATCAGGCAATCGGCACATCCGTAAAGCTGGCGGCGCACCACAAGACGTGAGTTTCCCATCCAGTCCTGATAGGGGGTGTCGGCATGATAAGCGAAATCTGACGGACGTTCCGATGAGCGGAAGATATCCTCATTCTGCGCTCCGAGCGGATGACGCCCGTTGCGGAGGTAATGAAAGTAACGGCTGCGGCCGTAGACGCCCACGGAGGGGAGGGCGAGTGTGTCGCCCGATTCCGAAATGATGAGCGGAGTGAGCACCTGAGCACGGGATGTCGCCACGTCTGTAGGAGCAAAGTCGAGTGTCATGTCAAGCACCATGTAATCGCCATGGCGGTCGAACAAGATGCTATCAACACCCACCGGAGATATCCCCCTGGCCCCTGCCATTCCTACGCAAGCCGCAAAAACAGAAAATATTATAGTCTTTTTCATTGGTCAGTTTGTTTTCGGGAATTCATAATCAATCATGCATCATAAATAGAATCATGAATTTAGAATTGAATCAAGAATTATGAATTAAGCATTATGCATTGTATTATGATTATGCATTATGAATTATGCATTAAGCATTGAATTAAAATACGTAGACAATATTGATAGCGGCTTTGGTGATGCCAAAATAGTTGTGAGGACGGTTCTCCTCTATCTTCTTGCCACATCCCGCACAGCGGAAACTGTCGTAGCGGGTATAGGTCCAGCCGATTCCAAGCTCGGCCTCAAGGTTCCAATGCTCGGAAAGAATCCAGTCATAACCGTAGGCCACGCCGAGTCCGCCAAACCATCCCTGATAGCGGTTATCCTTAAGTTTCTTGAAATCAGTGCCTAAGAAAGAAACCGGGATATCAATTCCTCCCACATTATACTGTCCGCCGAGTAGATGCGCTCCCACGAAATGCCCTGAGAAACGGTCGCAAAACCAATATCTCACTTCAGGCTGAGCCACCCAGTGTTTCCATTTCCGGTCGTGTGAAAGATTCCAGACGTTAAACTGCCCGGACACATCGAGCGTCCAGCGTGGCGCCAGAGCCACCTCCACAGCCACGTTCGGATTCAAAAATCCGTCGCTGAGAAGATTTGTCTTCAACGCCGCCTTCTGTGCGGAGGCACATCCGAAAGCCCCCACCATAAGCAGGAGCATTGTTAAAATTCTCAATTTCATATATATAGACGTATGTCCTAAGTTAGTCTCGGTTCAAAGGCGATGCCTTGGGCCAAACAGGAATATTCCCGGAGGGAAGTCTTGCCGGAATTTCGGGAATCCGCACTCAGGCATGAATCATGCTCGGGTACAGACACGACGAAAGGATCCGCAGCTTGTGGCTACAGACCATAAAAAACGGGAACAGAGCTTTTAATCCACTGATAGCTAATATATTGAATGGGGGGGTAAATTTAAAACCCTCCTCTTCGATGCCGCAACGGCAATCATATGGCAGCTATAAGTATTCATAACCTCGGTTCCAGCAGGTTTGAATTTAATATTCCGAATGCAAGATTTCAAGACTTTCCCCTATAGAGAATAAGCCCTGTCGGTATGTTTATATTGATTATTGATATGCAATAGTAGGCTTAACCGCGGCAAAGTTAATAAAATAATTTCAAAAGTCAAAAGTGAGCTTAAAAAATTTTTGAAAAAATATTGAACGTACGTTTTACCCTTTCCATCCCCTATTCAGGATTTCCCTATCTCCTGATCTTTCCATTTGGGGTGCGCTCAAGGCGATCCGAAATAACTATCTCTTTCGGCATCTCCCAGGGTTCGAGACGCTCCCTCATCCTCTCACTAAGAGATCTTATAAAATCTTCATCATCATTCCGGGTCTCCTCCGAACCGATATCCATGACAGAATGCTCTGTCCGTTCAATTCTGAGTATCACCCTTTTACCCCACTTTTCATCATCCACTCCCGAAATCACGAATGGTGAGCCGATCAGATCTGAAATCTTTTTCTCCACTTCGAAAGGGTTCACCTTCCTGCCACCCGTGACAATCACATGGTCATATCGGCCCATAATCCGGAATCGACCATCTTCTGTATCAGCAAGATCATTTGTCACAATACGCTCCCCGGATTCAAACTCAATGGCAAGACATCCCCGGTCATCAGTCATGACCCTAATCCCCTCAAGAGGAGAGAACCACTCATCGTCACTCCCGATTCTCCGCAATGCGATATGTGATGCTGTCTCGGTCATGCCGTATGACTCATATGCGGCGAGTCCGGAATGAGCTATCCTCTCCCTCAATGCCGGATTTATGGCCGAACCGCCCACGATGATATTCCTTATCTCCGGGAGCTGATCCAGATGCTCCAGAATGTGAAGCATCTGCGAAGGGACCACGGCGAGCAGATCGACGGTATCGTTCTGGGGAAGCATCGACAGCGGACGGTTTGATGGCGGCTCCCAGGTGAGTCTGCATCCTGTCTCCAAGGCTCTGACGGCCATCATCTTGCCGCCGATGAAGTCTGGAGCCACACAGGAATGGAGATGCCAGTCTTTCTCTATGCCGAAGAATGATATCGTACGTCGCGCACTCCCCCTCACAAATTCCTTGTCAAGAAGGATTCTCTTCGGAGTGCCGGTAGAGCCGGAGGTGAAAGCCTCTATGCTTCCACCTCCGGAATTCCACTCATCTATAAAATCCTCAAACGTCATTTCTCACATATGCCATTTAAGGTCTTCAAACTGCGAATAGTCAAACTTCTGCGCCGGGTCATAGTTCAGACGGTCCTCATCAAGGAAGAGAGGAGTGGTGAAATTGTCGGTAAACACACCACCCGTGCCGAGCCCCTGCGGACCCCTCGCATTGATCGAGGCGGTCCATTGCGCTATGGCATTCAGGCCTACGTTTGATTCAAGAGCCGATGTCACCCACCAGCCGATTCCTCTTTTCTCCGCCTCTTCGATCCACTCCTGAGCTCCGGAGAATCCTCCGCATAGGGCCGGTTTCAGTATTATGTAGGCCGGATTGATGGTGTCGAGCACGGCGATACGCTCCTCTGTTGTACCCCAGCCGATAAGCTCCTCGTCGAGGGCTATGGGCAACGGCGACACCTGGCAGAGGAAAGCCATAAGCTGAGGATTACCCTTCGGCAACGGCTGCTCTATGGAGTGCACTCCGAGATCGGCAAGGGCTTTCAGACGAGGCATGGCCACATCCATTGAGAATCCACCGTTGGCATCAACACGGATCATCAGTTCATCGGCATCATATCTTTTGCGGATATGCCTTATCATCTCAAGTTCCTGACGCCAGTCTATGGCTCCGATCTTAAGTTTTATGCAGCGGAATCCTCCCTTGATTTTCTCCTCGATACGCTCGATCATCCTGTCGAAATCGCCCATCCATACGAGTCCGTTGATCTCGATACTGCACTCCCCCTTCACAAAAGGAGTAGGGAAATAAATGCCCCGGCAACCTCCGGAATAGTCGAAAAGGGCCTGTTCCAGACCGAACTGTATGGAGGAATGACGTGTGAGATCGGTGGCCTTGCCTATGGCCACGTTGGCCATGACCTCCGTTAGTTTCCACACATAATTTCCGTCTGCCTCCGGAGAAAGGCCCGGAAACACCGCGGCCTCCCCTATTCCGAAATGAGATGGATCGTTCTCATCAAACACCTTGATAAGGAAAGTGGGTTTCTCGGTCATCACCCCGCGTGAAGTGCCGCCGGGTTCTTTGAAATGAAGGAGATATGGTGCGAATGCAAGACGCATGATCAGGGGAATTTCTGGAACTGGTCGAAGTCGGGATCTCTCTTCTCAAGGAAAGCGTTCTTACCCTCCTGAGCCTCGTCCATGAGATAATACATGAGAGTGGCGTCGCCTGCAAACTCCATAAGGCCCTTCTGGCCGTCGAGTTCCGCATTCAGGCCTCTCTTGATCATTCTTATAGCCAACGGTGAGCGCTTCATGATGGTGCGGCACCAGTCAACCACTTCATCCTCAAGTTTGTCGAGGGGCACGACCTTGTTGACCATACCCATCTCAAGAGCCTCCTGAGCAGTGTACTGACGGCAAAGATACCATATCTCACGCGCTTTCTTCTGTCCGACACAGCTTGCAAGATAAGAGGAGCCGAAACCTGCGTCGAAACTGCCCACCTTCGGACCGGTCTGGCCGAAACGTGCGTTCTCCGATGCAATCGAAAGATCGCATATCACGTTGAGCACGTTGCCGCCACCGATGGAATAACCGTTCACCATGGCTATCACCGGTTTCGGGATGGAGCGGATGGCGTTGTGAAGATCAAGCACATTGAGACGGGGCACACCGTCGGAATCCACGTATCCGCCGCGGCCCTTCTCATTCTGGTCGCCGCCGCTGCAGAACGCCTTGTCGCCGGTTCCGGTGAGCACCACCACGCGGATATCCTGACGCTCACGGCAGATGGCCATGGCGTCGAGCATCTCACGGTTGGTGAGAGGTCGGAACGCATTATAAACCTTCGGACGGTTGATCGTGATCTTTGCAATCCCCTCGAACTGTTCGAAGAGAATGTCGGTATATTCCTTTATGGGTTTCCAGTTATACATCTTTATATCGTTTTATTGAGTTTTCTATTCTTTATCCACTCTGACCTCCATATATCTTTTCAGAATCTCCGCACTACTTTCGCCATCACAGACCACACGGAGAATCTTCCTGTTTCCGGGGCTGAAGAAGGTGGCAAGCGATGCCTTCAGCTCCTTTTCATCGCCGGCCTCGAGATATTCCCAGCCATATCCGGCGGCAAGCTGCCGGAGCGGGAGCACCGGAGGGGCACAGAAATATTCCTCCCTCTCCTCGAGCTGCGAAGTGGAGCGTATGAACCTGAAAATGCCTCCACCCCTGTTGTCCATGACGATAATCCTCATCTCGGAAGGGATATCGGGCAATGCGAGGGAATTGAGGTCGTAGGCCATCGACATGTCGCCGGTGACAAGCACTGTCATGCCCTTGAATCCCTTGGCACACCCAACGGCGGTGGATGAACAGCCGTCGATTCCCGACACACCCCTGTTGCAGTAGGAAGCATGGGGAAGACGCTGACCCAAAAGCTGCGCATATCTCACACTCGTGCCGTTTGAAAGAAAGAGATTGCAGGTTGTCGGCATTTTCGAGAGTATCATGGAGAATGCCTTCAGCTCACTCCAGGAAATACTCTCCACATATCTTCGCTTTGCGGAAGACGCCTGCTCTTTAGCTTTTTCCCACAAGGGGCCGAATCCGGCAACACTGCTGTCAGGCTTCTTCATGGCCTCGACATACAGGCTGTGGAGCATTCTCGCGGGATCCGCCTCTACCCTTTTCGTGAGCGACTGGAAACAGTCGGAGGTGGTGTGATGCCAGCCAAGACTCCAGTGGCGGCATCTGCCGCTGTTGCGCCGCAGATATTCCTTAAGTTTGCGGCTCACGAGGGAACCTCCCACACTCACCACAAGATCAGGAGCCATCCTGTCGAGTTCTTCATCCGGGAAAGCAGTCAGGACAGCGTCAATATCACAGGCATAACGGCCGAGGTGGAGATTCGACAGAGTCTCGGTCATAGCCACAACATTGTGAAGACGGCAGAATTCGGCCGCCGCCCTCTGCATCCGCGAGTCGGGGGGCATGAATCCGGCCACAAACATCACTTTTGACCCTGCCACCTCAGCGGCAAGTTCCTTCACTACCTCGCGATTTGCGATCGTGTCGGAAGTCAGCATATCGATAATCCTCTGTGAAGGGAGCGGATTCCGTGTTTTCCGGCCAAGCGGCTCTCCAAGTCTGACATTCACATGCACGGGACCCTGACGGCGCGAGGTGGCCTCGATCATGGCATCGTTCATGATCCTGTTGACATACCATTGCAGCTCCCTGTCTTCATCACCCCAGGAGGGGATCTCATAGCTTTTCTTCACATAGTTTGAGAAAGCCTCAAACTGCCGGAGTGTCTGCGAGTCATCCTGGTCTATCCATTGCTCCGGCCGGTCGGCGGTAAGAACGATAAGCGGAACCGACTGATAGAACGCCTCCGCCACGGCGGGTGCATAATTGAGCAAGGCCGTGCCTGAGGTGCACACGAGCGCCACTGGCCTGCGGCTCACGCAAGCCATGCCAAGAGCCATGAATGCCGCCGAACGTTCGTCGACAACAACATGCTTATGCAGTTCCTCCCGTGATGCGGCGGCTATAAGCAAAGGCGCGTTGCGTGATCCGGGGGAACAGACCACATCCCTGACCCCCTTTCCCAGCATAACGTCAAAGAGGATTCGGCAGAAGGTCTTGTCAGTGTCCTGTAACATTCCGCTCATTTTCTCAGATAAATTTCACAGGGTTATACCCTCTGAGGAATGCGTCGGCATCCATTCTTTTCTTTCCTGCCGGCTGAAGGGAGAGAATCTCAAGCAAACCGTCGGCGCTTTTCACAAAGAGGCGTGACTTCAATGCCACCACTTCTCCGGGATTCATATCCGCACCCGACGGTTCGGATGATGGCAGGGTCTGGAATATCTTCACATCATGAGGCTCACCGGGTGTACGGGAGTCTTCAAATGTGGACCACGCGGCGGGATAAGGTGAAAGACCTCTCACGAGATTATGCACTCTCACGGCGGGAAGATTCCAGTCTATGCGGCAGGTATCCTTGAATATCTTGGGGGCAGGAAGATACTCCCCTTCCGGCTGAGGAACCGGAACCGCCTTACCTTCGGCTATATCATTGACAGTGTGTGCCACCATATCGGCACCCAAGGCCATGAGACGGTCATGCACATCGCCTACATTATCGGTGGGAAGGATCTCCACACGGCGCTGTTCGATGATGTCGCCGGTGTCGATCTCATGTTTCAGGAAAAAAGTGGTGACGCCGGTCTCGGTGTCGCCGTTGATCACAGCCCAGTTGAGGGGCGCGGCACCACGGTAGCGGGGAAGAAGAGAGGCATGAAGATTGAATGTGCCCAGAGGCGGCATACCCCAGACTACTTCCGGAAGCATCCTGAAGGCTATCACTATGAAGAGGTCGGCACCTATGGCACGCAATTCCTCAACAAACTCGGGATTCTTCAGTTTCTCGGGCTGAAGCACTCTCAGACCGTGGGCCACCGCATATTTCTTCACATCGCTCTCTATGAGTTTGTGGCCGCGTCCGGCGATCTTGTCGGGCATGGTGACCACGGCCGCAATATCCTGACCGTCGTTCACAAGGCGGTCAAGACTGGCCACGGCAAATTCGGGAGTGCCGAAAAAAACTATTCTGAGTCTCTTTTTTTCCATAACTTGCTTTCTGAATGATTACATCCGGGGTCAGTCATCGCAATAATGACGTAGCACACGTCTGTAAGAATTGAATATCTTTGACTTAGACACAAATCCTATATATTTTCCGTTGTCAACCACCGGAAGATTCCAGGCGTTGGTGCGGTCGAACACTCTCATCACCTCCTCCATGGGCATGTTGAGTTCGATCCTCGCGGGAGGCATAGACATGAAGCGGGTAACGTGCATCTTCCTGTAAAGATCAGGGCGGAACATGATATTGCGTATGTCATCGAGGAGCACAATCCCCACCAGCATCCCCTGCTCATCGGTAACGGGGAAAAGATTGCGGTTGGATGTGGCGATGATATCCACCACCTCCTTGAGATTCATCTTCGGATTCACTGTCTTGAAATCCTTTTCGATGAGACTGTCGATCTTCAGAAGGGTCAGAACCGATTTGTCTTTCTCGTGAGTGAGAAGATCCCCCTGTTTGGCCAGACGCATGGTGTAGATGCTGTAAGGCTCAAAGATGCGGATTGTGCCGTAAGACAGCGTGGAGACAATCAGCAGAGGCAGGAAGAGATCGTAGCCTCCTGTCATCTCGGCCGTGAGGAAGATGGCCATAAGCGGTGCGTGCATCACGCCGCTCATCACTCCCGCCATACCCATAAGGGTGAAATTCTTGTTGGAGATTCCCACACCGCCGTCGATCATGTTGTTCAGGACGTAGGCGAACAGGAATCCGGCGAGTGCCCCTACGAAGAGCGAAGGGGCAAAAGTACCGCCCACACCTCCGGCACCATTCGTGGCGCTGGTGGCAAATACTTTGGTGAGAAGCACGGCGCCGATAAAGATGGCTATGAACCAGATACTGTCGCGGTCAAAATAGAAGAACGTGCCGTCAACCACTTTTGAATAGTCGCCGGCAAGAAGAGTGTTTATCGCCTCATAGCCCTCGCCGTAAAGCGGGGGAAACAGGAAGATGAGTCCTGCCATGATCACACCGCCGATACAGATCTTCTGCCATTTGTGTCTGATCTTGGAGAACATCGACTCCATCATGAACATGCAGCGGGTGAAATAGAGCGACATGAATCCGCAGAAGATTCCAAGCAGCACGGCATAGGGAATCTTGCTCATGGAGAAGGGTTCACTCTGCGCGAAGAAAAACTCGGCGCCATATCCCTCAAGAACATAGGCCACGGTGGCACCTGTGATGGAAGAGATCAGAAGAGGCATCACAGTGGCGCTTGTGAGATCGATCATCAGCACCTCGAGAGTGAAAAGCATCCCTGCTATCGGAGCACGGAAGATTCCCGCGATTCCGGCGGCGGCACCACAGCCCACAAGGAGCATCAGATGACGCGGAGAAAGACGGAACGCCTGGCCCACATTCGAGCCGATGGCCGCTCCCGTGAAGACTATAGGACCCTCGGCTCCCACAGAACCGCCAAAGCCGATAGTCACAGCCGACGATACGAGAGAGGCATACATGTTGCGCTTCTTTAGTCGTGATTTCCTTCGGGAAATGGCATAGAGCACCCTCGTCACGCCATGTGATATATTGTCCTTAACCACAAATTTCACAAACAGCGTCACTATCAGAATGCCCACCATAGGATACACAAGGTAGAGATAATTGGCATTGGTAAGACTGAAATGCGAGGTGAGCAGCTGCGAGATGGTGTGGATAAGGAATTTCAGGAGCTGGGCAGCGAAGCCGCACACCACTCCCACCACAAGGGCGAGTATCACCAGGAAACTCCGTTCCCTGATATGGCGTTCGCGCCAGGCCACCACCTTCATCCACCATTCGGTGAATATGTTATGTCGTTCTGTATATGCCATTGTTTTCCATGAATCTGTTATGTCGTTCTGTATATGCCATTGTTTTCCATGAATCTGTTATGTCGTTCTGATTATGCCTATATTCCCCGCCCCCTCAGGACTGTGCCGACGGTGGAAACAAGGATTCTGAAATCGGCAGTGATTGTCGGATTTCTCAGATATTCAAGATCATATCTCGAGCGTTCCACCATCTGGGCCACGTCTGAGGCATAACCGTATCTCACCACTCCCCAGCAGGTGATACCCGGCCGGACTGAGAAGAATCTCTCACATTCGGGTTCCAGTCTGAGCATCTCTTCAAGGAAGCATGCCCTCTCAGGCCGCGGCCCCACCATCGACATATCACCCTTGAGCACATTCCAGAGCTGTGGAAGTTCATCAAGGTGATATTTTCTGAGCCAGCGGCCCTGACGTGTGATCCGTTCATCGCCGGGTCTGGAGAGTTGCGGTCCCTCTTTTTCGGCATCCTCACTCATTGTGCGGAATTTCAGGATTATGAATTCCCTGCGTCCGCGACCTACTCTTCTCTGCCTGTAGATCGCACCCCCTTTTGAGCCGGTGATGACAGAAAGGGCTATCAGAGCCATAATCGGAGAAAGGGTCAGCAACATGGCCGATGAAATGACCACGTCGACAACACGTTTTATCTTTACTGACACTTTCCTTGACATCAATACCCTTTCTCTCCCTGTTGAGAAACCGTCGAACCCTTACTTCCGGAGCAGGCCCGCTGTCTCCCGGTGTGCTTCAGACGGTTAGCGTATCACTTTTATCAGTCCCCCTTCGGAGACTTTTATAATATTGCTCGGCGAAGGAGTGCCGAGGTCGTCGCGGCGGTATTCCGCCACATAGTCCACACTGTCGATTATCTCCTGTGAGATTCCGGGATAATTGGCAGGAGCCTTATCTCCGCTGATATTGGCGGATGTAGAGACTATCGGACGGCGCAATCTCCGGCAGAGCTCCGAAGAATATCTCTCACCGGTGATTCTTATTCCTAATGATCCGTCGGGAGCAAGAAGATTTCCGGCTACTCCCTGTGGATGATCGTAGATGATTGTGAGGGGTTTCACAGCGGCTTCAATAAGCTGCCATGCCACGTCAGGCACATCTTTTACCGTGCGGTCGAGCATACCTTCACTGTCCACAAGCACAAGCATCGACTTGATTTCGGCCCGCCGCTTAATATCATAAATCTTCTTTACGGCTTCCGGATTTGTGGCGTCACACCCTATCCCCCACACAGTGTCGGTGGGATAAAGTATCACTCCCCCTTTCTTAAGGCAGGCTACAGCGGCCCGTATATCTTCATCAAATGTCATTCTTTACTTTTGTTAAAAACACAGTAACTGTCTGTTTCGGCTTTCACATTCCTCTCTCCCGTCTGTCAGAGCTTCTCCACCTCTGCCAGCCATACTCTCGATGAAGCGTCGGAGGGCATTCTCCAGTCGCCACGTGGCGAGAGACAGACGCTTCCTACTTTAGGACCATCGGGCATGCAGGAGCGTTTGAACTGCTGGGTAAAGAAACGGCGATAGAAATTCTTGAGCCACTTAAGCAATACCTCATTCTCATATTTTCCGGCAAATGCCCTACGGGAGAGCCAGAATATCTTATCGGGAGAGAATGCATTGCGCAACATATGGAAGATAAAGAAGTCGTGCAGTTCGTAAGGTCCCACAAGATCTTCGGTTTTCTGGGATATGGAGTCTTCTCCCGACGGCACGAGCTCCGGACTGATGGGAGTATCTACTATATCGAGAAGTATCCGGGAAGCCTTCTCCTCAATTTCAGAAGCAAACCATCTTACAAGATGCTTCACAAGAGTCTTCGGCACAGAGGCGTTTACACCATACATCGACATATGGTCGCCATTATACGTGCACCATCCCAAAGCGAGTTCGGAGAGGTCGCCGGTACCGATCACGAGGCCATTCACCTTATTGGCATAGTCCATGAGTATCTGTGTGCGCTCGCGGGCCTGGGAATTCTCAAATGTGACATCATAATTCTGAGGATCCTGACCGATATCTTTGAAATGCTGCTCCACGGCCTTTCCGATAGGGATCTCGAGAGACGTAACACCAAGTTCCTCCATAAGTCCCACGGCATTGTTGCGGGTGCGTGAAGTAGTTGCCATGCCGGGCATGGTGATTCCGTATATATTGCTGCGGTCAAGGCCAAGGAGGTCAAACGCTCTCACGGTCACAAGCAGGGCAAGAGTGGAGTCGAGACCACCTGATATGCCGATCACCGCTTTCTGTCCGTTGATGGCATGAAGACGCTGCATGAGTCCGCGCGCCTGGATATTGATTATCTCCTCACAGTGATCGTTGAGCCGGCTGTCGTCCTGCGGAACAAATGGAAGACGTTCAACCTCCGGCTGAGGCTCATACAGTCGCAGGGACGCCTCGTCTGAAATCACGCGGTAAGAAGGAATCTCTCTGGCTCCGTCAAAAAATGTGGAGAAACGGCTTCTGTCGTTACGTTCTTTCTCTATATCGGCATCAACAGATGTCACAGCGGATTCCGTGAGGAACCTATCTGACTGCCCGCTGATATTCCCGCCGACGGCCACAATGGCATTGCCGGCAAAAACAAGATCGGTGGAAGATTCTCCCCATCCGGCGGAAGCATAGGCATAGACACATCGGCAACGGGCAGACTGCTGGGCTAACAGTTTCAGCAAATAATCGTGTTTGCCGATGAGTTCGTCAGAAGCTGATAGATTCAGGATGACGTCTGCACCTGCCACACTCATGGCCACACTCGGAGGATTGGGCACCCACAGATCTTCGCAGATCTCAACGCCTACAGTCACGTCTCCCGTGCGGAAAAGAAGGTCAGTACCGAACGGCACTTCCTGTCCTGCAAAACGGATTGAACCACCTTTTATACCTTCTCCGGACTCGAACCAGCGTTTCTCATAAAATTCGCCGTAGTTGGGGATATGGATTTTCGGCACAATCCCGAGAATCTTCCCTCTGCTGATCACTACAGCGCAATTGTAGTGCCGTCCTGATGAAATTACCGGACAGCCCACCGCGAAAAGAATGTCAAGATTGCGGGTGGCCTCTACAAGTGACTCGACACCTTTCTCCGCTTTCTCAAGAAGAAGAGGCTGTTCGAAGAGATCTGCACAGGTATAAGCAGTGACGCCAAGTTCCGGAGTAACCATTATCCCGGCATCATCATCCGCTGCGGCTTTCACGAGTTGAATGATCCGCTCCACATTATAGTCTACATCCGCCACCCTGACTTCGGGCACGCCTGCGCATACGCGCACATATCCGTAATTTATCATATGCTTTGGCCTTAGTGTTAATTTGGTATCTCTCAAATGAATTGCATGGTAATAACAAAGAGGCACACAAATTATTTTACAAATTTACTCAAACTATTCGTATTATTTAAATGTTTTTTAGATATATTTCATTCCATTATCCAACTATTCAATAATTACAATATGAAAATATCAATCAGACATTCCCTCGCGGCCCTATCTCTTGCTTCATGTGCTTTGTTATGCCCGGCAGGTGCTTCCGCACAGTCGGTCGGTGAAAAAACGATAGGCTTCGCCGGCGGTTACGCCTCTCACAATGGTGGCGGTTATGCCGACCTCTATTTCCAGTACACATTCGCCCCGCACATCCGCATCGCCCCAGAAATAGGCTATGTATTCCGCAATGAAGGGAAATCGGCTTTTGTGGCAAGTGTAGACCTTCAGTTCCCGTTCGCCATCGCCCGTGGTTTCAATGTTTACCCTCTTGCGGGCGTTACGCTCAACAACTGGGAGTATGAACACCACGACGACCATGCCACTCGTGCCGGCTTCGACTTCGGAGGTGGTTTCGACATCTATATGACCCGCCAGCTGAAACTGAACGTGCAGTGCAAATATTCTCTGATGAACGACACCGGCGGCTGTTTCCTGAACATGGGTATCGGATATAACTTCTGATCTCTTTCCGAGAAACCATAACGATAAAAAATCTCCCCGGCTAAACTGAAGCCGGGGAGATTTTTATGTAATTCTAAATTCTCTTATTCCTCGTTTATATTCAGAATGAGAACACGGTGAGGAATGCGAGTGAATCCTGAACAGCGTTGTAGCAGTACTGATAGATGTAAGGCACGAGTCCGAAGAAGACAATGCCTGCAACGCAGATCCAAAGTCCGACTTTCTGGCAAAGAGGAGTCTTGAACTCTGCGATCTTCGGCTCCTCAGGGCTGATCCACATGGCTTTTACCACGAGGAGATAGTAGTAGAGGGAGATGATTGTGTTGATCAAGGCAATGAGCACGAGCACATAGAGAGGCCAGGAGTTTGAACCTGTCACCGATGTGAAGATAATGATCTTGCTGAAGAATCCTGCAAAAGGAGGAATACCTGCAAGCGAGAACATTGCGAGAGTCATTGCGAATGAGAGCCAGGGATTGGTCTTATGGAGTCCGTTGTAGTCGTCCATGCTGATTTTACCTGCATTCTCCTCTATAGAGCTGATCACTGAGAAAGCACCGAGGTTGCTCACTACATAGATAAATATGTAGAAGAGCATGGCTGCGAGTCCAAGTCCGTCGGCAACCATGGCACCGAGCATGATATATCCGGCCTGTGAGATTGAGGAGAAGGCCATGAATCGCTTCATGTTCTTCTGGCGGATTGCAAAGAGGTTACCGATGGTTATGGTGGCGATGATCACAGCATAAAGCATCCATTCCCAGGCAGTGCTGTAGACAGCGCCGAAACACTGCACGAAGATGATGAAGAATGCAATTGCTGTGGCACCCTTGGAGATAACCGAAAGATAGCTGGTGATTGCCGTGGGAGCACCCTGATAAACGTCGGCAGTCCAGAGATGGAAAGGAACGAGCGAGAGCTTGAAGCCGATGCCTGCGATTACAAAGGCGAGAGCAGCGATAAGCAGACCGCTCATTTCGCCCTGTCCGATTCTCAAGGCAATGTCGTCGAAATAGAGTGAACCTCCTGAGAGGGCATATACAAACGAAAGGCCCACGAGAAGGATAGCCGATGAGAAGACTGCCGTCATGATATATTTGATGGCGGCCTCATGGCTCTCATAGTGACGCTTGTTGAAGGCCACGAGAGCGGCAAGAGGAAGAGACGCTGATTCCAGACCGATGATGAAAAGGAGGAAATGGCGTGCTGACACCATGAGATACATGCCGAAGAGTGTGACAAGTATCAACTCATAGAACTCACCCTTGCGGATTGCCACCTCGTCGCTCTCCACCCATTTGGCGCTCTGGAGGAACACGATGAATACACCCACGTTAAGAATAGCCTTAAGTGCATTTGTGGTGGTGTCGTTGATATACATACCACCGAACACTTCTGTGCCGCAGGCCGGGATGATCCAGATGGCTACTGTGCCAAGAGCAAATAATATAGTGGTCAAAGGCGTAAGGATCTTCTTTCCGCCTTCATTCGAAAATGTGTCGAATAAAAAGACCAGCATGAATATTCCAAGAACGATAAGTTCGGGAATCATTGATCCAAATTGAGAATAGTCCATTGTTGTTTTGCTTGTTTTATTTATTCAATACATTTATATCAGATTGCGCTCTGGATAGCGGCAATGATCGGTTTGAAGCTAAACTGAATGGTCTCGTTAATCCAGTTGGGGAAACAGCCGATGCCTGCGATGCAGACAATCAGTGTAACTGTGGAGAAACGCTCCCACCATGTTGCGTCGGTGAGCTGAAGATGATGCTCGTCCTGCACGGGACCGAGAAGAAGCTTGCCCACAACACGGAGGATATAGACAGCGGTGATCACGATCGAGCAGGTAGCGGCAATCACGAAGCAACGGTGGAAGAGATCGGCATTCTCGAAAGAACCGAAGAAGATAGTCATCTCCGCAACAAAACCTGAGAGACCGGGGAGACCGAGCGATGCGAAACCGGCGATCATGTAGCAGACACCAAGATAAGGCATGATTTTCATAAGGCCACCCATCTGACGGATGTCACGAGTGTGTGTTCTGCCGTAGATCATACCGATAAGTGCAAAGAAGAGGGCTGTCATCAGACCGTGGGAGAGCATCTGGAGGATAGCGCCTGTCATCGCTGTGGTGTTGAGCATGAGGATTGCAAAGAGCACCATACCGCAGTGCGACACTGAAGAATATGCGTTGATATACTTGAGGTCGGTCTGCACACACGCTGAGAATGCACCGTAAACGATGCTTATGCCGGTAAGGATAATGAAAACCCAGGCGAGTTCATTGGCGGCCTGCGGGAGCAGGAAGATAGCGATACGGAAGCATCCGTAACCACCGAGTTTCATAAGCACACCTGCGTGGAGCATTGACACCGCTGTAGGAGCACAGGCGTGACCGTCGGGGCTCCATGTGTGGAAGGGGAACATGGCGCCGAGAACACCAAAACCTACAAATGTGAGGCAGAAAAGTACATTCTGCCAGGAGGGATCGATATTGGCATTGTGAGAGATCTCGAGGATGTTCCAGGTGAGCTGGCCTCCTTCGGGAGCGCTGTGCCAGAAGATTCCAAGAAGACCGAGCATCAGGAAAGCGGAACCGCCCATGAGCATTAGAGTAAGCTTCATGGCTGAATACTCCTTGCGGCCTGTGCCCCACACACCGATGAGAAGGTACATCGGGATAAGAGCAACCTCATAGAACATGAACATCGTGAAGATGTCGATCGAGATAAAGAATCCGAACACACCGGTGCTCAGGAGAGCGAACCAGAGGAAGAAATTCTTGGGGAGAGGATTGATTGACCATGATGCGAATGTGCCGGCGAATACAATCACAGATGAAAGCATAAGCATAAGCACCGAGATGCCGTCAACACCCACTGCAAGGTGAATGTTGAGTGGAGCATACCACATCCAGCTGCCGGTGAAAAGCATTTCATCTTCCACTCCGGCGCCTCTGAGGCTCAGGAACTCACAGCAAAGCCAGATGGAGAGTCCGAGCAGTATGGTGGAACCCACCACCATCACCGCGCGGATGGCATTCATACTGCTGTTGCGGCATAAACCCAATCCAGCCATCATGATGACGGGGATTATTACAAACCAGATTAATATATTTCCAAACATAATCCTAATTTTTTCTGCGTTGCAATATGAATGATTAAATCAGACAAAGCCAGGTGATAGCCGCAAGGACAACAGCTCCCGCGAAATACCAGTATACATACGACTGGATTTCGCCCGACTGCATGCCACGGATGGCGTAAGATGTCTTCTGGGTAACTTTAGCGAAGAGATCCATTGTGGCGTCGATGACGTGACGGTCAAACCATGCGATGCTCTTGCAGATGATACCGAAGATGATCTTATGGGTGACAAACATATACATCTCGTCCCAATAGAAACGGTGATGGGCGGCTGTCCAGAGTCCGGGCCAGATATTCTTGACCTTTGAAGGAAGATCGTTTTTCTTGCGATACATCACAGTTGCGAATGCAATTGCAATAACAGCCACGAGGATACTTGTCACAGCCACCGATGTCTCGATGTGAATGTGATAAGGCTCACCATTGTAAGTCACGAACTCTCCGAAAGGAATGAAACCAGCCACAACTGAAACCGCTGCGAGAATCAACAGAGGAAGCGACATCTGCCAGGGTGAATCATGGGGTTTGTGCTCCTTATATTTGGGATTCTCTTCCCACCAGAAGATCATGTAATAAAGGCGGAACATGTAGAAGGCGGTGAGACCAGCAACCATAGTCATCCATGCACCCCAGAACCAGTGGCGTGAGAACATTGCTGCAAGCATCTCGTCTTTGGAGAAGAATCCGGAGAAGGGAGGTATACCAGCAATTGCGAGACAGCCGATAAGGAATGTCCAGTGAGTGATAGGCATGTATTTCCTGAGGCCACCCATCTCTGTGTAGTTGTTTGAATGAACGGCGTGGATGAGAGCACCTGCACCGAGGAAGAGGAGTGCCTTGAACATGGCGTGTGTGAAGAGGTGGAACATACCGGCCATATAGCCGAGTCCTGAATAGTGGACTCCCTCAACAGGCATGTCGTAGGCACATCCGAGAGACACCATCATGAATGCGATCTGAGAGATGGTGGAGAATGCGAGGACACGCTTGATGTCGATCTGCGCACAAGCCACTACCGCTGCATAGAAAGCTGTGATGGCACCCACAACAGTAACGAATGTGAGTGAAGCATCGACGATGCAATAGAGAGGGAACATACGTGCCACCAGATACACACCGGCTACAACCATTGTAGCGGCATGGATAAGAGCAGACACGGGAGTAGGACCTTCCATAGCATCGGGAAGCCAGATGTGGAGAGGCATCATGGCTGATTTACCCATACCTCCGGTGAAGATGAGCACCATGGCCCATGTGAGAGCCGAAGCACCCATGAAGGTTGCACCGCCAAAAGTAGCGAGCACGCCTCCGGGGTTGGAGGTGAGAGCCATGAAGTTGAATGTATCGCTGTAGAAGCTGAGGATAAGGATACCGATGAGGAATCCGAGGTCGGCGAATCGTGTTACGATAAATGCTTTCTTTGATGCTGACACTGCTGAAGGAAGCTTATAGAAGAAGCCGATCAACAGATATGATGAAACACCCACGAGCTCCCAGAAGATATACATCTGGAAAATGTTGGTGGCCACCACGAGGCCGAGCATGGAGAATGTGAAGAGAGCAAGGAACGCATAATAGCGCTGGAATCCGGGCTCATGCTCCATATAGCCCCAGCTGTAAAGATGCACCATGAATGAAATTGTGGTGATCACCACAAGCATCATGGCTGAAATCGGATCCAGAAGGAAGCCTATGTTAACAACAAGTGTTTCGGTGAACGCAAGCCAGGTCACATCAAATACCTGATACTGCTGACGCACACCCTCAATTATAAAGTTGGGGTCGCCGCTGAAGAAATAGGTGAAAGCCACTGTGTAGGCAGTCACAGCCAGAGTGCCATTGGCTATGATACCAATAATTCCGGCTGTCTTACGCGACATTTTCACCCCGCCGATTCCTAAGATGAGGAACATCGTGATTGGAATCGCCAAAATTAAAATTGGAAGTGTAATGTCCATATCTTAGAATTTCATTTTATTGATTTCTGTAATATCAGTGTTGCCTATTGATCTGTAGATATTGATGATGATGGCAATGGCAATCGCGGTCTCTGCTGCGGCAATAGCCACTGCAAAGAGGGTGAAGACCATGCCGTCCATCGAACCGGGGAACAGGAAGCGGTTGAATACCACAAAGTTCAGATCGGCCGAATTGAGCATCAATTCAAGTGAAATCAATATCGCAATAAGATTCTTACGGGTCACAAACCCGTAAACGCCGCAGGCGAGCATAATCACGCTGGGCACAAGATACCATAACATGCTTAAGTCCATCTCTACTTAGTTTTTACGGGCCACGGTGACACCGCCGATTATACATGCGAGTAACAACACACTGATAGCCTCGAAAGGAAGCAGATACTGGAAGCGGCCGCTGCCTGTGAAGGCTGAGCCGATCTGCTCCATTGTGACGGGCTTGCTTGCCGAAAGACATTCCATGAGGGATGCTCCGTTGAGATAGGGCATCGTGAAGATTGCCAGCAACAGGAGGGCGGCACCTGCCACCGAAACACCTATTCCGAGTGCTTTGCGGTGGGAGTCGATGATTCCGCTGCGTTCGTTGGGTTTATGGGTGAGAAGAATGGCAAATACGAAAAGCACCATGATACCACCGGCATAAACCGCAATCTGCACGCCTCCCAGGAACTGGTAACCAAGCTGGAAATAGAACACGGCTGTGCCTAAGAGCACAAAAAGAAGGTAGGTCGCGGCACGCAAGATCTTGCTGGTCGTCACAGCCTTGAAGGAGAAAAAGACTATGGCGAGGGCTACCACGAAATACACAATTATAGTTCCTAAAGAATCCATTATATATTACTTTTCTTTGTTTTCGTCGTTGGTAGTCGCGGCCTTGGGGGCTTCACCCGGAGCTGCATCTCCATTTGCTGCGGCAGCTTTAGCCGCAGCTTCCTTCTCAGCCTTGATCTTGGCAGCTTTTGCAAGCGCCTCTGCTTTTATCTTAGCCAGTTTCTCAGGATCCATAGCCGGCTTGGGAGCGGGTGCCGAAGCATCGTCCTGCGGCTCGGGACGGTAATTGAGCTGTTTCAGAAGGGCATCTCTTGTGAATGTGGCCTGTTCGAAATCGTTGCTGAACTCGAGGGCATCCTGCGGACATGTGGTGACACAAAGCATGCAGAATGTGCAGCTTCCGAGGTCATACATGTATTTGTCGAGCTTACGTTTCTTTTTTCCGTCAGGAAGATCCACCATCTTTGTTGTGAGCTGAATCGTGCCGTTAGGACAGTTCATCTGGCAGATGCCGCAGGCTATACATTTGTGGCGGCCCTGCTCGTCATATTTTAGTGTCAGCTCTGCCCTGAAGCGATCTGCAATCTGCAGGGTTTCTCTGTTCTCCGGATACTGCTCGGTAATTTTAGGGGTGACCAATTCTTTTCCGGTCACCGCCATGCCGTCGACAAGGCTTTTCAGACCCCTGCCGATTTCCGAAAAATATTCTTTTACACTACTCATTTATAAAATCTTAAAATCTGTTTCATGATGTTGTTGACTCTGCCGTTATCTTTCCACCTGGCCTCCGAGAATATCGAGAAGCTCTGTGGTGATGCCCTGCTGTCGCAACTTGTTATATTCGAGCTGCAGCGAATCAAGCAGTTTCTTGGCATTGTCGTTGGCACTCTGCATGGCCATCACGCGGGCGGCCTGCTCTGAAGCCCTGTTCTGAATCGTGATCTCCTGCATAGTGGAAAGCACATACATCGGAAGAACTTCGTTGAAAATGCTGTTGGCATCCGGCTCAAAGATATAGAGCTTGTTGTCGTTCTCTTTTGAAGCCTCTCCCTCGAGAGCCTCTCTGCTCACAGGGAAAATCTGCTCAACAGTAGGACGCTGTCTGCTCATGGAGTAATAGCGCATGTAAAGAACCTCTACCCTGTCAAGTTCTCCGCCTGTGAAATCCTTGCGGAGGTTATGGGTGAAATCATTTACAACGGAACTCTCCATCTTTGAGTCTACTCCCGGGAGCATCACTGTGCGCACCCTTTCGTGAGCCAGTCTTTGGCATGCCTTGGCCATCTTCTTGCCTATGGGGAAAACTGTTATCTCCACTCCGGAGCCATATTCAGTTTTTATCCTCGAGAGCTCTATCAGAAGCTGCTTGAAAATATTGATATTATAGGCTCCGCACAGGCCGTCGTCTGTGCCGTAGACCACTACTCCCACTTTTTTGACCTCCCTCTCACTGATAAGCGGGGAATCAAACTCAACGTTAGTGTCAAGCAAGTGACCCATGATTGACTTCACCTGATTGCGAAATGGCAAAAGCTTGCGGAGCTCCTGCTCATTCTTATGGACCTTGGCAGAAGAGATCATCTTCATAGCGCCGGTGATCTTTTCACTCGACGATACTGATCCTATGCGTGTCTTCAGGGCTTTTAGAGTAGCCATCTGTTATTGTTTTCTAAGTTAGTCATTAATTCTCCTCCTGTCAGATATCGTCCTCGGGAGGAATATGCTATATACATGAGCCACAGTGGCCTATCTATAGACCACTGTAGCTATGATGGATTCAGGATTTATAGCGAGATGAAATCTCGGCTGCGCATTCCTTGAGTTTAGCCTGCACATCATCAGTGAGCTTGCCGGCTTTGAGTTCATCAAGCACCTCTTTCTGATATTTAGCCTTTACAAGCTGGAGGAAGAGTTCCTCAAACTCATGCACACTCTCTACGGGCACATTCTCAAGAAGACCGTTTACACCGCAATATATCACGGCGATCTCGTTCTCTACAGGCCAGGGTTTATACTGAGGCTGGATGAGAAGCTGCTGGTTCTTGCGTCCGCGGTCAATCACTCTTGCAGTTACGGGATCGATATCACCACCGAACTTGGTGAATGATTCAAGCTCACGGAACTGTGCCTGGGCGATCTTCAGCGTACCGGCCACTTTCTTCATTGACTTGATCTGAGCGTTACCACCAACTCGCGACACAGAGATGCCGACATTGATGGCAGGACGGATACCCTGATTGAACAGACTCGTCTCAAGGAAAATTTGTCCGTCGGTGATAGAGATCACATTGGTAGGGATATATGCGGAAACGTCGCCTGCCTGAGTCTCGATGATCGGAAGTGCGGTAAGAGAACCGCCACCCTTCACAATAGGCTTGAGCGCCTCGGGAAGGTCGTTCATTGAAGAAGCCACTTCCTGATTGTCGATAATCTTTGCCGCACGTTCAAGAAGACGTGAGTGGAGATAGAAAATATCGCCGGGATAAGCCTCACGTCCGGAAGGACGCTTAAGGATAAGAGAGATTTCGCGGTAGGCTACAGCCTGCTTTGAAAGGTCGTCATACACGATAAGGGCATCACGGCCGGTGTCGCGGAAATACTCTCCGATGGCAACGCCGGCAAACGGGCTGTAATAACGCATGGAAGCGGAGTCGGCCGCTGTGGCGGCTACAACCACTGTGTAATCCATTGCTCCGTATTTCTCAAGGGTGTGAACAGTCGAAGCCACAGAAGAGGCTTTCTGACCGATTGCCACGTAGATGCAATATACAGGTTTTCCGTCGAGATAATTCTGACGCTGATTGATGATCGTGTCGATGGCGATTGCGGTCTTACCGATCTGGCGGTCGCCGATGATAAGCTCACGCTGGCCACGTCCGATAGGAATCATGGAGTCGACTGCCTTAAGACCTGTCTGGAGCGGCTGATTCACAGGCTGACGGAAAATAACTCCGGGAGCCTTCCTCTCAAGAGGAAGATTGATCAGTTTCCCTTCGATCGGTCCTTTGCCGTCGATCGGTTCGCCGAGAATGTTGATGACACGGCCAAGAAGACCCTCACCTACCGGTATAGAAGCGATCTCACCCGTGCGTCGCACCGACATGTTCTCAGTCACTTTATTTACGTTGTTGAGAAGCACAACACCCACATTGCTCTCCTCAAGGTTGAGCGCGACGCCTTTCACGCCGTTTTCAAACTCCACGAGCTCATTGCTTCGCACATTGTCAAGTCCATAGACATGGGCCACACCGTCGCCGACTTCCAGCACGGTGCCCACTTCCTCAAACTTCACCTGCTTGTTGATGTTGTCGAGCTCCTGTTTTAGTATATCAGAAATTTCGCTTGGGTTAAGCATTTTTTTACTTGCTTCTTAATAGGGTTTGACGTAGTTGTTCGAGTTCGTTGCTCACCGAAGCATCCATCCTTACAGAGTCTACATCGATGACAAACCCGCCGATTAGATCGGGATTGACCGATTCCGAAAATTCGAGAGTCCTCTCCTTGAAAGCACCTTTCACAAGATCGCGAAGTTTCTGCATAAGGGCTTTGTCAAGATTCGAGGCTGTAGTGATACGGGCCTGAGAGATATTGTTTTCCGTGCGGTAGATGTCGCGATAAGCATACATCATTCCCTGAGCGAACTCCTCTCTGCGATGGTCGAGTATCAGCTTCACAAACCGTCTGAAGGCGTCATCGGCCTCTTTGCCCGCCGCAGCTATAAGCAACTTCTCTTTCTCCGTGTTGCTGACAAACGGATTTGACAATACCTTGTGAAGATCCGGATTACTCTCAAACGAGGCGATCACCGATTTCGCAATTTCGTAAAGCTTTTCCGTCATGTCATGCTCAAGTCCGTATTTATACAGAGCTTTCGCATATCTGTAGGGTATGAGACCGTTGTCCATAAGATCAGTTCTTCTCTATTTCGTCCAACAATTTATTTACGAGTTCATTCTGTGCCTTGTCGCTCTGGAGTCTGGCCTTCACCATCTTCTCCGCGATCTCAAGCGAGAATTTGCTCACTTCATCTCTGAACTGAAGTTCAGCTTCCTTGCGTGACTGTTCTATCGACACTTTGGCTGCCTCCATTACTTTCTTCGCTTCCTCAGAAGCCTCTTTCTTGGCTTCCTCTATAATCTCCGATTTCATTCTGGCAGCATCACGCAGCATTTCAGCCTGCTTCTTCTGGGCTTCAGCGATATACTTCTGAGCGTCCTCACGAGCTGAATCAAGTTGTGCCTTTGCCTCACGGGCATACTCCACTCCTTTGTCGATCGTGTCGGCACGCTCATCCATATTCTTGAGTATCACCGGCCATCCGAACTTCCACAAAATAAAGAAGAGGATGATGAAGGAGATAAACATCCAGAATATCAAGCCAAAATCGGGCGTGAATAATTCCATTTCGCTAATTGTTTAATGCTGGTCGTTCTGATTAAAGGAAGAGAGCGAGGGCAGATACGATGACTGCGAAGAGGGCCACACCCTCGATGAGAGCGGCGATTACAATCATATTAGAGCGAATGTCGCCTGATGCCTCCGGCTGACGGGCAATTGCCTCCATGGCCGATGAACCGATGTTGCCGATGCCAATACCTGCGCCGATGGCTGCGATACCTGCTCCAATGGCTGCTCCGAGAGCTGCGAGGGGAGCAACTGCTGCTAAAATCATTGATAACATAATTCTAAGGTTTTAATTGTTATGTTTTTGTTAATTATTATTCTATTAAATATCAATAGGCGCCGGAACGTCCTTACCTTCATTGACCTTGTCATGCGAATGACCGTCTTCATGACTCATACCGATAAAGAGTGTTGCCAGAAGAGTGAACACATAAGCCTGAATGAAACTTACCAGAACGTCAAGAGCCAGCATGAAGATGGAGAAGAGGACAGAGATAACTACAGATCCTCCCGCTGCTACAGCGCCAAAAGCTGTGAAAATGAAGATCAGCAAGGTAAGTGTGATCACAATCATATGACCTCCCATCATGTTTGCGAAAAGACGCACACAAAGTGCTGCAGGTTTCGTAAAGATACCGAAAATCTCGATAAACTGCATGATGGGGATAGGGAACTTAAGGAAAAGAGGCACATCCGGCCAGAAAATCTCCTTCCAGTAATGCTTGGAACTGGTTACGTTTGTAAGCACAAACACCATAACGGCAAGCACTAAGGTGACACTGATATTACCTGTAAGGTTTGCACCTCCCGGGAATATCACTATCAGACCGAGAAGGTTCATAGTCAGGATGAAGAAGAAACAAGTGAGAAGGAACGGAGCATACTTCTTGGCATTCGAACCAAGGGTAGCCTTGATGACTCCTGAGTAAATGAAGTCAATCAGAAGTTCCATGAAGCCCATGCCCTTGCGGGGAGCCTTCATGCCTTTGCGTGCATAATATCTCACCACCGACATCACCATCAGTGTCACGATCAGAACTGATATGAAAAGAGCAAGAACATTCTTGGTAACAGAAATGTCAAACGGACGATATTCCTTATAATAGCTACCATCGAATTTCACATATCCGTCTACAACATCATCATTCTGTGAGGCTGCAAGATCTGAAACTCTCTTGCTCTCGTCGGCTGCTATCGGAGTGATCTCGACAATCTTGTTGCTGTGTTTGCTTACATGAGCAAGCACAAACTGATACACTCTCTTGTCAGCGCCTTCTCCCTTTTCCACAGTTACAATCTGCGGAACAGCTTCAAAATTTATCTCTCCTGTTTCAGGATCCTTAACCTCTTCAAGCTTGTGGAGCCGTGCAGAGGAGAAACAGACCCAACTGCCATCCTGAGTCTTTACAATAACAGGGAGAGGGATTCGGTAGACGTGACTGAAAGGAACCTCCCAGCCATAACCGTCGCCAAGATGGTGAAACATCACCTCCTTGACATTTAAGCCTCCCTCGTCGTTGCCTGATGCTTTCACCATCTGAGGCAGTAGCATGATCAGCGACAGGATCGCAGTCAATATGGTAAAACGTCGTCTATTCATCCCTAAACGTATTTAGATTACTTTCCAACAATCAATAAATACACACAGAAATCACATTATTGTCGACGTCCGCAAGTCCGCCCTTTATATCCACACTCTTGGACTCGCCGCCGGAAGTCTGATACTCCACAGCGCCGGCTTTAAGCACGGAAATCAGGGATGCGTGATTCTTTAGAACAGTAAACGAGCCAAGCGCTCCCGGAAAAGTGACCATGTCTACCTCTCCTTTGAAGAGGACCTCGCTTGGAGATATGATTTCAAGTGTCATGTCGTTATGATCTGTCGGATTGTTATAGTCTCTGTCTTGAGATATTATTTCACTTCAGCAAGGAGTTTCTTGCCCTTCTCTATAGCCTCATCGATTGTACCCACATTGAGGAACGCCTGCTCGGGATATTCATCCATCTCGCCGGAAAGGATCATCTTGAAGCCTCTGATAGTCTCATTAAGAGGAACCATCACACCGGGGAGACCTGTGAACTGCTCTGCAACGAAGAAGGGCTGAGAAAGGAATCGCTGTGCCCTACGGGCTCTTGCCACAACAAGCTTATCCTCGTCAGAAAGCTCGTCAACACCAAGAATCGCGATGATATCCTGAAGTTCATTGTATTTCTGGAGAAGCTGTTTAACCGCCTGGGCTGTGTTGTAATGCTCCTCTCCGATAATGTTGGGATCAAGAATACGGGATGTAGAATCCAGAGGATCCACAGCAGGATAAATACCAAGCTCGGCAATCTTACGGCTCAACACGGTGGTTGCGTCAAGGAAGCTAAAGGTGGTTGCAGGAGCAGGGTCGGTCAAGTCGTCGGCCGGCACATAGATTGCCTGCACGGAGGTGATGCTACCCTGTTTTGTAGAAGTGATTCGCTCCTGAAGGGCACCCATCTCAGATGCAAGTGTAGGCTGATAACCCACAGCAGAGGGCATACGGCCGAGAAGTGCGGATACCTCGGAACCGGCCTGTGTGAAGCGGAAGATGTTGTCGATGAAGAGAAGTATCTCCTTGCCGCCGCCATCAATGTCACGGAACTGCTCGGCAACCGTAAGTCCGGAAAGTGCTACACGAAGACGTGCGCCCGGGGGCTCGTTCATCTGGCCGAACACAAGTGTGGCCTGAGAATCGTTCACCTCTTTCATGTCGACATCTTCAAGGTTCCACTCCCCTTTCTCCATGCCTTCCTTAAACTTCTTGCCATATTTCATAACCCCGCTCTCGATCATCTCGCGGAGGAGGTCATTACCTTCACGTGTACGCTCTCCAACGCCTGTGAACACAGAGAAACCGTTATGTCCCTTTGCGATGTTGTTGATGAGCTCCATGATAAGCACCGTCTTACCAACACCTGCACCACCGAACAGACCGATTTTACCACCTTTTGAATAAGGCTCGAGAAGGTCAATCACCTTGATACCGGTGTAAAGAACCTCTGTTGAGATGGCAAGATCGTCGAATGCGGGAGCCGGTTGATGAATCGGACGCAGTTTATCCCTGTCAAGCTGGGGAAGATGATCGATAGGCTCGCCTATCACATTCAGAAGTCGGCCTTTCACCTGATTGCCGGTAGGCACTGCTATAGGTCTTCCGAGGTCTTCAACCTTCACGCCTCTGCAAAGGCCGTCGGTGCTCTCCATTGCAACGCATCTCACAGTGTCTTCGCCAATGTGCTGCTCAACCTCAAGGATCAACTCCTCTCCGTTGTCGCGAACCACCTTCAAGGCGTTATAGATTGGCGGAATATTCTCCTTTCCACCCTCAAAAGACACGTCGATCACAGGACCGATCACCTGAGTCACTGTTCCGAAATTAGCGCTCATATCATTCTAATTAAATAAGTTTTTCTTGTATAAATTTCTTCAAATCCTTCATTAGAAATGCCATCCGAATGCCACAAGCACTGCCATAAGAATGAGGTTGACGAGCGAAAGGGGCATAAGGTATTTCCATTCAAACGCAAGCATCTGGTCAATTCTCACGCGGGGGAATGTCCATTTGAACCATATGATGACGTATGAAACGAAGAATGCTTTACCAAGGAACCAAACCACTGAAGGAATATAGTTCATGATGTTGTTGAAAGCCTCCCATCCGGGAATATGAAGGGGCATCCAGCCGCCAAGGAACATGAGGGATGCGATACCCGACACGATAAAGAGGTTGAGGTACTCGGCAAGATAGAAGAAGCCGAAATGAATACCAGAATACTCTGTGTGATAACCGGCGGTAAGCTCGTGCTCAGCCTCAGGAAGGTCGAAGGGGCCACGGTTTGTCTCTGCAGTAGCAGCCACAATGTAAACGAGGAACGCGATGATGGCGGGGATATGACCCTGGAAAATAAACCAGGTCTTGTCCTGCATCCATACGAGTTCGTTTATGTTCATTGTTCCTGCGAGCACCACGATGGTGATGATGGCAAGGCCAAGTGAAACCTCGTAGCTTATCATCTGAGCGCCACTTCGCATCGCGCCGATAAGAGTGTACTTATTATTGGAAGCCCAGCCTGCAAGAAGAATGCCGAGCACACCGATCGATGAAACTGCGAGAACGAAGAAAATACCGATGTTATAATCGATGATCTGTAGTCCACGTCCCCAAGGGAGGCAGGCAAGCATCACGACAGAAGATGTGATCACAATGTAGGGAGCAAGCTTGAAAAGCAAACGGTCTGTGTCTTTAAGACAGATAAGCTCCTTGATAAGGATCTTGATCATGTCGGCGAAGACCTGCAACAGACCCCACTTGCCTACTCGCATAGGTCCGAGACGGCACTGGAACCACGCGCAAAGTTTTCTCTCGTAAAGAATATAGAAGAGGGCAAGCACTGTATATGTGGCAAGCACCAGAAGCGCTATCACCACGCATTCCACGGTGACGGCAAGCCATTCCGGCATGAGCCCCATCAGGAAATTGTTGAACTCACTTGTCCATATTCCGAAATTAAACATAATTATCTAATGAAATCGTTATCGGTTTTGTTTACTAATTCGAAAAAATTATCTGTCGATGTCGGGGATCACGAAGTCGAGAGCCGCACCGATTGTGATAAGGTCGGCAATCATATAGCCCGAACATGTGAGATCCATCACGCCAACGAGATTGAAGCAAGGGCTCTGGAAATGAACACGATAAGGATTCTTTCCACCGTCAGACTCGATGTATACACCGAATGTGCCGCGACTCGCCTCCACCTGCTGATACCAATGACCTGCAGGAAGCTTTACAACTTTCGGCACCTGAGCTCTGATGTCGCCTTCAGGGATATTGTCAACAAGCTGTTCGAGAATTCTGCAGCTCTGCTCTATCTCCTTCATTCTCACCATATATCTTGAGTAGGAATCACATCCGTCGAGAAGGACTTCATCAAACTCCACCTCATTATACACAGCATAAGGATGCTTCTTGCGGCAGTCGCAACTCCAGTTGGAGCCCCTTCCGCTCGGACCGGTGATAGCATAATTGATGGCGTCCTCCTTTGAAAGCATACCCACACCCTTAAGACGGTTGTGTGCGATGATATTGCCGCTGAACACCTTGTGATACTCCTTAAGGCGATCCGGCATTATGCGGAGAAGCTCTTTTACGTCTTTCTGGAAATCAGGATGAAGATCTGCTATCACACCGCCGATAACGTTATAGTTCATCGACATACGGGCGCCACAGGTCTTCTCGAAAATATCAAGCACCATTTCGCGCTCCCTGAAACCATAGAAGAACGCTGTGGTGGCTCCAAGGTCCATGGCCGTACATCCGAAAGAGAGAAGATGGCTTGAAATACGCATGAGCTCGTCCATCATCACACGGATCACCTGAGCTCTGCGGGGCACTTCAAGGCCAAGGCCTTTCTCGATACACATGCAAAGACAGTGACGGTTCTGGTGAGCAGACATGTAGTCCATACGGTCTGTGAAATGAAGTATCTGAGGATATGTGAGATTTTCACAAAGTTTCTCAATTCCACGATGTATATATCCTGATACAACATCCACTTTCTTGACAGTCTCACCATCTACAGACGCACGGAAACGCATTACTCCGTGGGTGGAGGGATGCTGCGGGCCTATGTTCACAACATATTCATCCTCTCCGAACACCTTGCCTTTCACAGCCTTGATGCTGCCGTCGGCCTGTTCCTGATAGCTTACAGTGTCATCCTCGTTAATCTCGTCCTCACGGGGTATGGGGTTAAGCTCGGGATTGGCATCATAATCCTTGCGCAAAGGATGACCCTTCCAGTCGTTACGGAGGAAGAATCTGCGCATGTCGGGATGACCTATGAATTTGATTCCGTAGAAATCATATACTTCCCTCTCCTGGAAAAGTGCCACTTTCCAGAGATCGCTCACACTGTGAATCATGGGATTCTCACGGTCGGTCACCGCCACTTTCACTGAGATCACATTCCAGTTATGGGTTGTGGACGTAAGATAATACATAACGCCCAGAGAATCTTTCCAGTCCATACCCACCACAGCGGTGAGCACGTCAAACTCCAGTCCGCGGGTCTCCTTGAGGGCTTTTGCCAGCGGATGCCAGTCCTTCTCCTCCACTGTCACCATAAGATTGTCGCCTTCGGTGAATGTGGCGGCCGGACAAAGCTTGCTTATTATTTCTTGAATATCGCTCATTGTGATTTTGATTCGATTGGATGTCGGGTTAGTGAGTCAAAGGGCTCAGCTTATTCTGCCGCGCTCCTCCGGATGTGCTTTGAAAAACTCTTCAATTTTCTCCTTGCGGTTTACGCCACCGAAGAATTTCTGAACTTTGATCTTTCTCTGCAGCTGCATGAGACCATAGAAAAAAGCCTCCGGTCTCGGGGGACAACCGGGGACATAGACATCCACCGGAATGATCTGATCCACTCCATCCACAACACAATATGAATTTTTAAACGGTCCGCCCGACACGGCGCAACCACCGGCTGCAATCACATATTTGGGTTCTGCGAGCTGCTCGTAAAGACGGATCACAGCAGGCGCCATACGGTGCACGATAGTGCCCTGCACCATGATATAATCGGCCTGACGGGGTGAGTTGCGAGCCACCTCGAACCCGAAGCGCGCCATGTCATAACGTGCGGCGCCAAGGCTCATAAACTCAATCGCGCAGCAGCTTGTGCCGAAGCAGAGCGGCCAGAGCGAATTAGAGATACCCCAATTGATAAGGTCGTCCATACGGCCAACCATCACATTGGCACCTGTGGCGTTAAGTTCCTCTACGAGTTTGTCGATATATTCGTTGTCTTTGAAGTCCTCATGCTTCATGCTCTTGATATTCATGCCCATTTCAACGCTCCTTTCCGCCAAGCATAAGCGAGGCCCATAATGAGTACAAACATGAAGATACCGATGCAGAGAAGTCCGCTGGGGCCAAGATTTCTCATCACTACAGCCCAGGGATAAAGGAACACCGTTTCCACATCGAAAATAAGAAAGAGAATGGCAAAAATGTAATAGCCTGCCTTAAACTGAATCATGGATTCGCCTCGGGTAGGGATGCCGCACTCATATGGCTCCGCCTTTTTCAATGAGAATGATTTCGGGGAGAGCAGTTTCGCTATAAGCAAAGCCGCGAACACAAGGCCAATGCCCGTCAAAGTGGCGGTCACTGCCAATGCATTGTTGCTTATCTCCAACAAAAGATTCATATAATCGATTTTATTTTAATTGATTAGTTCTTCATCGCATTTTATGTATACTATAACGCGCACACATTCGCTTGCAAAGATACTTAAAAAAACTTAATCAAGAGTAATTATTAAAGAATAAATTATTGTTAAAAAAACCGGAAACCGCAAAAAAATGCAGTTCCCGGTTTTAGGTCAGAAAGCTTTTCAGGCCCTCCTTATTTCATTTTTCCAGTTTCTCCAAGGATTACTTCTTGGTTTCGGTCATCATGTAGTCACCTACGAAACGTCCGGTGAAACGATCGGCCACTTTAAAGGAGAAAAAGCCCTGTGTGAGTTCCGGACCGGAAGCGACAAACTCGATCTGGTTGAAAATATACTTATCGTTGGGAGTCTCCTTGCCGTTCTCAACAACACCCGGGACGATATTCTCTCCCTTGAGCACATAGCCCTCTGAGTTGAAAGTCAGGTCAAGACCCTTTACGGCGATAAGAGAAATCTCAGGCTGCTGCTCGGCAAACTTCGCCTTGAAGATCTGGACATCACCCTTCTTCTTATCAACATCAAGAATCACACGATAAAGCATATTGGTGTTCTGATATGTACCTGACTGTCCGTCCATAGCAACGAAGGAGGTATTAGTGCTGCCCTTGTAGAAACAGTCAACCTGGAAAGTTCTTACCATATATTCATTTCCTATCTCATAAGATAGAATCAGCGGGTTCATCTTCGCCTGAACTCCTGAATTCTGAAGTTCGGAATAAGTGGGCACATTGAGAGCGCTCGACCATTTGGCACGGAAATTCTGAAGAGGCATGCTGCTGTCGTCATTGAAATTACCGGTAAGACGCTCGAATTTCATAGTCTGTGCCACTCCTTCAGAAGTATTGTATGTCTTAACTTCCCCGATCACACCCGGGGTAGTAGTAAAACTATTGTCCTTGTTGTCAATTTTCAAGTCCTTTGTACTTATGGCCACAGTGCCCTGAGTCCAGTTGAGTTCAACGCTGTAGATGTTCTGTGAAGTTGTGATCTCCCCTGTGGTCTTCGAAAAGATATGGTTGTAGACCTTATAGAGATTCATGGAAGTAGAATCCTTTGTGCTTGTGTCGCAGGAAGAGAAGAGAAGAGCAATAGCCGCTGCTCCGAAAATAATTTTCTTCATTTCAATGTTATGTATTAATTTGTTATTATAATTTCCAATAAATCATTCTGAATAGCCGTAGAACCAAGGCTTGAATAACCTTGTATTCTATCAATTACCTGAACTCATACCTTAGAGTCACCCCGGCCTCCACACCCTTTCCTCTTTGAAAAAATGCATTCCCCATGGAAAGGAAATAAAACGTATGGAATCTGGTGTCTGTAAGATTCCGTCCCCAGAGCTGCACACTGAGATCCTTATGGGTCAGGATAGCTCCGGCTCCGAGCTGGCAATAGAAATTCTGGCTCTCGGTATTCTCCTCATTCCAGTATATCTTTCCGGCTCCTCTCAGATTCAAGTCGAGAGAAAGCCTGGTGTCGTTTCCTATCCGCTTTCCCCATATAGCCTGCACAAACATAGTGTTGCCGGGCGCATATGGAAGGGTTTTCCCCTTGAAATCCTTTATTCCGTTGAAAAACTTCCGGAATCGTGCATTAGTGTAGCCATAGCTTGCATTCACTGAAAATTGATCGCTTATATGCCATCCGGCATTAACCTCAGCTCCGAAACTATGTGTCCGTCCGGCATTGGTCATTATTCTTCCGGTGGTGGTGCCATCAGGGAACATCGTGAGCTGCTGGTCTCGGCAATCTATGAAAAAAGCTGCGGCATCAAGAGTCAGGTCTCCGGAAAAGAGATCAAGATGACTTCCGATCTCATAATTCCAGCTTTGCTCCGGCTTATATCCAACGATTTCATCCACATTATATTGTGCTCCGATGCCCATGATTGTCATCAGTCTCTGCTGAAGCACATCGCTGAACATCTGTGTATTGAATCCTCCAGCCTTGTATCCCTTTGAAACTTTGGCATATACATTACCAACATCTTGACCGAGATCATATACTACAGCTATTTTCGGCAGCAATGTAATAAAATGTCTTGACAGGCTACCCGTGTCATCGATAAGGATATCACTCTCCCTGAAAATCTCCTTTCCATCTCCGGTGAGATGAAAAATAGTATAGCCGGTGTCGCAATGGCTATGATAATTCAAAGTGGAATGTTCGTAATCAAGACGTAGTCCGGCAGTCAGATGCCATCTTCCCAGATCCAATTCCGACTCGTGATATGCCGCCAGTCCATATGTCGGTATCTTGAAATTGCTGTTTAGGGGGAAACTCCTCGTATGCCATTCTATCGGATAGTTGGGATTTGATTCATTCCTGTGTTTCTCGATAAGTTCGGAAATACCCAGGTTCTTGAATGTAACCGGAGCTTCCATATTGAGATGTTTATAGAATGCGAAAAGTCCGCCGAGCCACCTGTAAGCGCCTTCATCGCGCACACTCCTGACCACAATATCCTCCGTCAAAGCTGTCTCCCGCTTCTTTTGAGTCAAAGTGAAATAATCAAGAGGCAAGAAATCCTGGTCGAGAGTCATGTTGTCGTTGATATGCTGAACGGATGTGATTGATGTCACACTTATCCGTGAACCAGAATAACGAGCCGTGAGACCGTCAGCCAGGGTAAAACGCCGGTAGAAACATGTGTCATTGAAGGAAACCTTTCCTGTCTCCTTGTATTCATAGGGATAACCTCCCTGATGCAGATTCCCTGCCGACAATGTGTTCTGAAGTGTCCATTCCGGGGATATTCGCCAGTGGAGCTTACTCCTAACGGCAAAATTCTGTTCCCAATCAAGTTTCTTCCCGTTATACTCATTGGTAAATTCTCCGCCACCACCGGTATATGATCCTGTCATAGAGAAACCTACACTGTCGGAAAAACGATGATACCAACCGGCAGACGCCTTCCATCTGTTGCGCGAGGATCCCTGAAGCATAAAACGCCAACCCTGAAAACGCATGGGCGAGAGTGTAGTGACATTGATCACACCGGCCATTGTATTACGGCCATAGAGTGTGCTTTGCGGTCCTCTCAGCATCTCGACCGAAGTGATATCTGCCACGTCAAAGTCATAGGCATCCTTATTAAGATAAGGCACATTATCTACATTCAGCCCCACAGAAGGCTGATCCATCCTGGCTCCAATGCCTCTGACGTAGATGCTTGAGGTAATTCTCGAGCCATAATCAGGCATAAAGAAGTTTGGAACAACGTCCGATATACCCTTTATCGACACAGCGTCAATACGTTCGAGCTCCTTTCCGGTCAGAAGCATGGCAGCATCAGGCTCATCACGAAGATGCGACATCTGCTTTACTGCCGTCACGCTAACCTCTCCCAATGTAGTCTCGATGCTGTCAGGGCGCACCTCCTCTCCCAGAACCATTCCCGAGGTCCCGAGTGCAAGGATAACAGACAATATTCTATCGCATGGAATCACGCTGCGAAATTACAATTATATTTCTTTAATGGCAATCATCATTTTTTATGATTTTTCTGACTTGTCGCCACATCCCCAATGATTCCATACACAGTGACGGTTACATGATATATATTGACAAGCTTTTCTTGGGCTTTTACTCCTTTTTATATACTTTTGCAGAATAGAACCGGCTAATCTGATTCCGGTCTTTTCACTAAACCTATAAGTTAACCTCTTTATGAAATCTATAAAGGAAATATATCGAATCGGCACAGGCCCCTCGTCGAGCCACACAATGGGTCCGCGTAAAGCGGCAGAGATCTTTCTCCAGAAACACCGCCATGCCGCTGGTTACGAGGTCGTGCTTTACGGCAGCCTTGCCGCCACAGGCAAAGGACACATGACAGACGTGGCAATCACGGATGTGCTTGAAAAAACCGATCTCCCCGTAAAAATAATATGGAAACCCGAGGTCTTCCTCCCCTATCATCCCAACGGAATGACATTCAGAAGCCTTAACGAAGCCGGACTACCCTCCGATGAATGGACTGTGTATAGTGTGGGCGGCGGTGCCATCGAAGGAGAAGGACTCGCCAAGGAAGGTGGTGGAGAAATCTACAACCGTGAATCCATGTCCGAGATCATGGACTATTGCGAGCGAAGCGGCCGTTGCTATTGGGAATATGTGGAGCAATGTGAAGGGAAAGGAATCAATGACTATCTCCGTGAAGTGTGGGAAACAATGAAAGCGGCAGTGGAACGAGGACTCGCTACAGACGGACGTCTCCCCGGGCCGCTCAACCTGCGCAGAAAAGCACGCTCCTATTATATGAGGGCTGAAGGTTATCGAGACAACCTCCGCTCGCGAGGACTCGTATTTTCATATGCACTTGCCGTGAGCGAGGAGAACGCATCAGGCGGTGAGATAGTCACAGCCCCCACTTGCGGAAGCTGCGGTGTTGTGCCGGCGGTGTTATATCATCTCTGGAACACCCGTCATTTTTCTGACACTGAAATGTTTCATGCCCTATCAACTGCCGGACTCATCGGTAATGTCGTGAAGCACAATGCCTCCATATCCGGTGCTGATGTAGGATGTCAGGGAGAGGTCGGTGTGGCGTGTGCCATGGCGGCCGGAGCTGCATGCCAACTTTTCGGCGGAACTCCCGCACAGATAGAATATGCCGCAGAGATGGGACTCGAGCATCACCTTGGAATGACATGCGACCCGGTGTGCGGACTTGTGCAGATTCCCTGCATCGAGAGAAACGCATATGCTGCAGCCCGTGCTCTTGATGCCAACATATATTCATCATTCTCCGACGGCAACCACCGCGTCAGCTTCGACAAACTCATTAAGGTGATGAAAGAGACCGGACATGACCTGCCTTCTCTATATAAAGAGACCGGTGTAGGCGGACTTGCCAAGGATTTCAAAATCGAAAACGTAAAATAATATTTTCATATGTCTTCTTTTTCCATCCATACACTTGGATGCGGTTCAGCGCGTCCTTCGCTCCGCCATCATCCCTCCTCCACTGTGATCAACCACAGGGGGAATCTGTTCATGGTGGACTGTGGCGAAGGCGCCCAGCTTGAATTCATGCGTCATCGTCTCTCCCTCTCGCGGCTCAGACATATATTTCTGACCCATCTCCACGGCGACCATGTATTCGGGCTTCCGGGACTTATAGGAACCCTCGCGCTTAACGGCACGGGGGGAGACATCACCATCCATACGTTTGAGGAAGGGAAAAGGGAACTGAAATCTATTTTCGACTATTTCTGCCGCGACACTCCATTTGACATCCGGTTCAATGTGATACGTCCGGAAGAGGCCGTGATTCTCGAGACCAAGGCCCTGACTGTTCGCACCGTTCCTCTCAGGCACAGGATAGACACCGTAGGGTTTATCTTCGAGGAGACACCGAAACCCAGGCACATCAATTCCGAGATGACGAAATTTCATCATGTGCCTGTTGCAATGATGAAATCCATTAAAGAGGGCGCCGACTTCATTAAGCCGGACGGTACAGTCATCTCCAACAATATTCTGACCACATCACCGACCCCTTCGCTGAGCTATGCCCATATAAGCGACACCATGTATATGCCGGAACTTGCACAAAAAATAGGGCCGGTCGATCTGTTATTCCATGAAACCACCTACCTTGACCAACATAAAGAGCTTGCCGCGCCTCGTGGACATTCCACGGCACGGCAAGCTGCTATGGTGGCTCGTGATGCCGGAGCAAAAGCCTTGCTCACCGGACATTACTCATCACGATATACCGACGATACCCCATTTCTTCAGGAAGCCCGGGATATTTTCCCGAACGTCATCCTTAACCGCGAGGGATTAGTTGTTCCCCTCGACTGACAATACTTCTCCGGCGCTGTGTGCGCTCTGAAGCGGAGAATACTGACTCTGGGCAGATGCGATGCCAAGTGCATAGACACCTTCGCGCGTAACATGGCAGTCATAGCTGATCACATTGACACCTTTCGGAAGGAAGTCTATGAAGAATGATGTTTTTGTGTCGCGCACTTCCCTATACATTCCAAGACCATCTTTCACAGTGTAGCCGGACAGCTGGTCATCAGGCTCCAGACAGGCTGCTCTCTCGTCGATGAGAGCCACATAATTCATATCCTTTCCACAGGTCACAGTGAAAGTAACCCTGACTTTATCGCCAACCTTGAGATCTGTGGATCTCACAGACTCGCCTGCTTCCGTGTCAGACACTTTAAAGAGAGCCTTCTCAATTTTCAGGTTTTCACAATCCGCGCTTCTCACATCAGCTATCGGAGCCACATACTGGCTTACCACACCTCCCCATGAAGGACCCTGCGACGTTTTCTCCACTTCAAGTTTCTTTCCGGATGCCTCCTTCGGATCAAGCTGCATGGAGAACTGTCCGGTGAGCAACGCCGTCTCAGGCAGCTCAAGACGTTTCCCGCCAAGTTTGACAACCGGCTTTTCAGGAGACGAGGTCCAGTCGCTTCCGCAAGAAAGTATGGACTGAATCACCTCCACAGTATATGAATTTCCACCCCAGTCTTCTGTCTCTTTCTGAAGCACAAGCCACCGGCGAAGGCCATCCACAGCCGGAGAGGCCGGTTCAATCCCGGCATAAGCCTCAAGCACCTGGGCTGTAGTGATCAGCTTCTCCCAGCCCGTCCATCCGGAGCGCAGGTTATCATACCACCATCCTTTGGCCTCATCCTTGCTTGCAAGCTGGCGCAGCGATTCCAGAATGACAGGTGCCGTGCGTTCATAACCGGAGCTTCTGGCAAGAAGAGTGGCAGCCGTGGCCTTATTGTATATGCTCATATCTCTCCATTCCTCAGATATGCGCTTCAGGGCCTTTGCCTTTAGAGATCTGAATGTTCCATTGCCATCCGAAACGTCAAAGAAACTCCTTATATATAGGTAATCAAGCATCGATATAGTGGAGAATTCACGTTTTGACCTCTCATAGTCCTTCACAACTTCACGGTCGGAATAGGATATTGCTTTCTTCACCATCTTCTCCCACCCGGAAGGGAGGCATCCGATATGACGCATCATTCCGAAATGAAGGAGTGCCTGCTGGGTCATGAAAAGCGAAGATTTCATGTCCGGACACCAGCTCCATCCTCCATCAGCATTCTGGAGCTGACTTATCTCATTCATCAGATTTCCTACAATCTCCTTTCCAGTCTGTGTGTCAAGAAGGCTCGACAGGCTCTGCATTCTTGCAGTCTCCGCGGATGCATTGTTTACCCAGGGAGTGTTGTCAAGAGCAACGGTCTTGAGTGCTGCGTCTTTCTGGAGGTTTGAGACGAGCAGAGAGGAATCGCCATCCGCCTTTGCTGAGAATACCGACTCAAGACCTTTCCTGACTGCCGGATACTTCTGTGCGACATCCAGTGCAAGAGAGTTGGCATAAAGCGCCCGCATTAGAGAAAGTATATTCTTTGAATCTGCATTTGCTACAGAGGGCAAGGCAAGTACACACTCCCACACAGGATTGTCGCAATAACGGAATGTAAGATTGGCATCCTTTCTGAACTTGGGAAGTCTGGTCTCAAAAGATTTTTTGCCTGTTCCCATATAGAATTGGGTAGATTCCACCACAGGTGTACTGCTCGGGAGAACAGGGATAATATCCTGCTCGCCATCGCTGAAATTCCCTCCATAGGCATAGGCGGTAACCTTCAGAGCCGACAGATCTGAAGGCACATCAAACTCCAGAGATATCTTTCTGCTCCCGGAAGCCTCTAACGGTTCCGCTCCTGCATGGATTGACTGAATTGTCTCGCCTGTCAAGGCATTGGCAATTATAATCTCGCCGTGCACATGAGATGTCTCCCCTGAATTATTAAACAGAAGAGCTGTGATTGTCGCCTTGTCGCCGGTGCGGAGATAGCGAGGAAGATTACTCTGAACCATAACCGGTTTGGAAGCCACCGCATCCTTCACAAGGCGCGCTGTCAGCAAATCATCGGTATAGCCCACAATCTGGAACTGCCAGGTTGTGTTGAAGTCTGGAGTCTCAAACTCCACATTTACATTACCGTCAGCATCGCTCTTGAGATCCGGCATGAAGAACGCCAGCGGCATCTCCACCGGACGTGGCTTTTCAGGACTGATAGCTGCTCCTCCGGCAGCTCCATCAAAAGCAGATGCCATATCCTGCGACTCCTCTTCATCGGCAGCCTCAAGTTTCATCTCTTTAGCAGCTACTCCTGATGCATTTACCGCGGCCATCATAAGCGGAGCTTCTGTCACCATTACTGTGTTCAGCACTTCCTCTGTATTTGAGCGCGAGCTCTTTCCTCGGATGAAAACACGATGAGAATTCCGGCCGTTATATGTAAATCCGAATCCGAAAGTGTTCCATTCTGGAATCGGAGAAACGACGGAGGGATATTTAGGAAGAACTGAGAAACTTCCCATAGTGCGGCTCATCTGCGTGTTTCTGTAGGAAAGCCAGGTATCATTTCTCCAGTATCCTCCTCCGGCATTGAATGTCCATTCAAACGGAGCTATGGCATTCAGCGCCTTGTTGCTCATGACCGCCATAGATGGGATTCCCTTCTGCGGAACACCATCTATCGTGAACCTGAACTGCCATTTCTCCTTGTCTCCGGCCGAGATTTTGTCGCGGAAAGAGTTTGCCTCAACTTTCAGGTTTCGTTCCTGACATGCCGGAATCAAAACCACTTCAGCAGTATTCTGATCAAGATCATGGAGTCCGCTGAATCTCACCCATCTCCTCGTATCAGAAGCCGGAGCAATGACTTTAATATTAGTCATACCGTCTGACGGCTTGATCCATTTACGCTCAGAGAAACCTTTTTCATCAGAAATCTCACACAGGATCCATTCATCTGTATATCCGCTGCCGACCTTGACATTGACAGTATTCTGATCATCTTTCACGACAATTCGATCCTCCGGCACCCAAAGCGGAGTGGCATAAGGTGCTTTCTTGTCATCCACGCGGAAGATCACAGTCTCTGCATCAACAACCGCTGTGTCTCCTGCAAGATGGAAACTGAATTTATATTTTGACGAGGGAAGTAATGAGGATGCCAATTTAAGACGCGGGCTCATAAATTGACCGTCATATACTTTCTTCCCTGTGCCGAGATCTACTATTTCATAGTCAACATCCTTGCTTACCGGATGATCAAGCATATCGAAAACCGGGACATTGAACGAAACCGTATCTCCTTTTACCTCCGTCTTTTCGCCTATCAACGGATTCACATTAAAACCTTCGCCGATAGAGAACCTGAGTTCTTTACTGCTCTGGGTCTCTCCGGAAGGAGAAGTCGCCCACACCTCAAGTGTATAAATTCCCCTCTCGAACCTGGTATTCTTAAGGTTTTCTGTTGGCAGCTCTATCAGGAATGTGCCGTCAGCATTGGTTGCAGTCTCTCCGCCATAAGATGCGTTTCCACCGCCGGAATACCATCGCCACCAAGGTTGCCAGGTTATCTTGTAGCTGACAGCCGCATTACCGAGAGGCATGCCTGAATATGTGGCCACTACACCTCTGAATTTAAGAAGATCCCCTGCTTCATATCCGGAAGTCTTATCGGAATCAACCGTTACAAGGAATCCGGGAGCTTTGTATTCAGCCACCTGAAAGCTTTGGCTTCCGGCATTTCTGTTTTTAAAGTCCTTGAAATCAGCCACGAGAGTGAATGAGCCGAGTAATCCGGTTTTCGGAAGCGTAAAAGAACCCTGGCATCTTCCATTCTCATCAGTGGTGAGATTCAGCGTATCGACATCGTTCCAGTTGGCGTCTTTCATCACGACTGACACGTCCTTCACTTTCAGCAATCTGTTGACATGTCCGTTTCTCGTCCATCCCACCAGAGAGAAACGCACTGTTTCTCCGGGTTTATACACCGAAAGATCAGTAAGGATATTTGCGTAACAATTCTCCTCCTCTTCGCGGCCATATGTATAGAAATTGGCTGACTGCCATATAGTGCTTGTGCCTTTTGTTATTTTCAGCTGAGAGTCATCATTCTTCAAGTCGCAAGCCCCATCAGCATCGGTAGTGACAGTACGCAAAAGCCGCGAGCCCTGCTGATTGTAAATCTTCACCACAGCACCCTCCACAGGCTGCTGCGTGCGGGCATCGACCACATACACTCTTGAAGCATTGCCGTTTCTACGGTCGCCTGAAAGAATCGCCGCTATATCGGAGACCGATATCTTTGCCAACGACCATAACTCCACCTCCTTACGCCATTTCGAAGAGAGCTGTGGTGTGGAAGAAGGGATTGCCACATAATTGCCGGGCTCAAGGGCAGGAAGTTCAAATGCAGACTTCCCGGAGAAAGGCACCTCACCCTCCACTCTCACGGGAATGCTCTTTACAAGCTTTGAGGTGCCCATTAGTTTCGAAAAGTTGACACCACCGTTTTTAATCATGGATTCCGGCACCTTATAGAGAAGCACATAAGCCTCATTTAAATTGTCAAGACTCATGTTTCCCTTCACCGGAATGCCGGGAATTGCATTCGAGGGGAGCGAAAGCATGGCTTTTCGTTCTCCCGCTCTTGAAAGATCGAATTTCACCAGCGACAGAAAACGGGACTGTGGATTCTTCTCAATCCACTCCTTCATCATTCCGTAAATCTCTTTCATCTCACTGCTGCCATAATTGCGAGCGAGATCAATATTCAAAAAATACTGATGGAGAAGACGACCGTCTCCATGTGAACCGTAGAGTCTGATTGCCCATTTTTTCAGGAATTCCTTCCGTTCTTCCCGTGGCATGAAATCAGCTTTCTGCATTACAGCCACAACCAGAGGTGCTTCGGATCCGGCCTTCTCCCTGTAACTGAGAAGACCGTCGATCAGCTCAATGCTTTTGGCTCCACACTTCTCGGATATGGTCTTTGCCACCACGCCGCCGTCCTTGCGGAAAGGAATAACGCTTTCGAGGTTCCTTGATGAAAAAGCTTCAAGATCAGACACTGAGTTATAGACCATGAAATCCCAGACACTAAGGCCTGATTTTTCGGCTTCACCAACGTTGTCGAGAATTGATGCTATATCTGAGATCGGCATCCTGAGTGCCTCGCTGTTCTCTTTACAAGCGGCATCAATAAGCTCAAGAATCTTTTTAGCGAAAAGATCCTGGCTCCAGCTTTTCACATCTTCCGGATAAGAGTCAAGAGGAAGTGTTCGCTGAGAATAGTTCCAGCGGTCTTGCTGGAACATCTGCCTGTAAATTCTGGCTTCAATAAGCAGAGACAGAGAGGAATAAGGCTGCGGCAACACTTTAGACATCGAGTCGAGCAACGCCACATTCTCATTGAATGACGATTCCGAAATAAGGTTGCGTGCGGTTATCACCTGCATCGCCGCCTCTATCGCACGAAGGCCGTCAGCATCCCTCAGCGCTTTTTCAAGCACGGGAGCAGCATCCTTCTCCACAGTCTCCGGAAAAGCGAAATCAGGGTTGGAAAAGGATGACTTCGTATTATTCATATTCTTTTGTTTTGCTGTTTTGTTTTTTGCAACCGGCACAGGCATCGCTGACGTGGAAGCATAAGCCTGTCCGAACATTCCAAAAATTAAAAAGACTGCTGAAACGGCAGTCTTTATTATTGCGGGGAATCTCATTTCCTTCATAGTCCTATTTTTTATCCCTTTTGGCTTTATGTCTCATTTCTCTCATTTTCTCATTGAAAGCTTTTTCAGCGGCTTTCATCTTGAAAATCTGTTTTGGTGTCAGAAACTGCGAGAACTGATTGTCATACTCCTTTTCAATAGAAACATCTTCGGCTTTTGCCTTGTTCATGGCTTCGGCAGCAGCCTCATAGTCGGCCTCTGTTGCATTTTCAGACTTTCTTACCTTGCGCTCAAGCTTCCAGGCCTCTCGCATGCAAGCAAGTCGTTTCTCACTCATCTCATAGAAAAGGGCGGAGAATTTCTCCTTCTGTTCGTCATCAAGATCCATCTCCTGAGCAAGATATTTCATCTTGAATTCGGTGAGTTCCTTCATCATCTGCCGGCGGTTTTTCCCTCCATGACCCTGCGCGAAGGCTGTGGAGAGTCCGCAGATGGTTATAATCATCAGTAAAATTATCTTCTTCATCATTCCTGATTGTTGCTGGGTTGTTTATACTGGTTTTTCATGGTTTGAAGAGCCGCCGTTGACGTCTTCACCAAATTTCATGTTTGCAAATTCCGGTTTGAAGTCATATCCGAAATCCTCCTCAAACTCATCAATCGAGCCATAAGAATCAATGATTCCCGTCTGCAATTCATAGTCGTCGTCGGAAAACACGGGATAGCTGTCTTCACCATAACTCTGCATCATGGCGGCTATGGCTGCCGGAGGATTGTCAAGGCTGAGCTCGGGAGCTGAGGACATTCTATGGAACATATTCATCATCAGCCATATTCCTGCAAACATAGCGGCGAGATAAACATACGGCTTCACTCTCTGCCACAAGGAAAGATCCATAGCTTTCGGTGCTTCCGGATATTCCGGCAGATTGTTCATTATGCGCGCATTGAGCTCTTCAAAATACCCCTCGGGCACCTTGAAACCGGGGTCTGTCCCGAATTTCTCTTTAAGTCTCTCTTCCTGTCGCATATATAAGTCTTTTATAAAGATTTCCTTTAATCGGAAGTGATATATACCATCACTTACAATAATTGACATCTCCGGATGCCGGAAGTTTAATCTGAAAAAATTTTTATTTTTCAGCGGTCTCAGTAAACAATTCCGACCTCTCCGATGTTTTAATAACGAAAAGAAAATCGTTTCATGATGTTAGGTTAGTTCGAAAAGTATTATAAAAAATACGCAAAGAAACCTCCGATGGGAATCGGAGGTTTTTTGTTTCATTATCATTCAAGCAAAGCTTCCGTAACTTTTTTCACGGCATGATGATAGCTTGCCTTGAGGGCTCCCACAGATGTGCCGAGAATGTCAGAAATCTCCTCATACTTCATTTCATCGAAATATCTCATATTGAAGACAAGCTTCTGCTTCTCCGGGAGTCTGGCCACAGCTTCGAGCAGCGACTTCTGCAATTCATCACCATCGAAAAAGGAATCAGCTTCAATATTATTAAGGAGGAAAGAGTCATCCGCATCCTCGCTCAACTGGAGTCTCTGCTTCTCTTTATTGATAAAATTGATCGACTCGTTTATGGCTATCTTGAAAAGCCACGTTGAGAGCTTGGCGTCGCCGCGGAAATTATGGAGATTATTCCAGGCCTTCAGGAACACGTTCTGCACAAGATCATTGGCATCATCATGGTTTGTCACCATTTTACGGATCTGCCAATACACCGGCTGCGAGTAAGTGCGCAGCAGAATGTCAAAAGCCTGTGGAGCGGTGGCCTTGTTCTGCAGCTGTCTTACAAGTTCCTTCTCGTCGATGGGTGGAATGTATGCCATTTTCAGATTATCAAATTTGGAGTAAATTTAAGTAAATTTTTCGGCATATCAGCCATTCAATCCCATTAAATAACTTAATTTAACATTAACAAAACAACAGCAAGAATGAATAAAGTGCAAGGTGACTGAAAAACATATTCATTTCTTTCGCGTTATAAATAAAAGAGATAAACCTCTGCACTGGAAGTTCCACCTAATAACCCGAAATTATGAGTATCAAAAGAATAACAGTTGCGGCGATTTCGCTGGTCATGCTCATGTTCACAGCTGCCGAAGTCAAAGCACAGTATTACGAAATAGCAAACCAGATTCCACAGATGATCAGACCGGCTCTATCCGGATCCATGAACTATAAAGGTTTCGTAGAAGCCGGTTATAGCAAGACAATGGGAGGATATGACGCCGACTTCATAGAGATATCCACATCCCAGGGTTTCCGTTACGCAGACTGGTTCTATATGGGAGTGGGCCTCGGCGTAGACATTGTTTCCGCGCATAAAAACGAGCAGTGGGGAGAATGGGACTCTTACAACGGCTTCGACCACAACCACAAATCAACCGACACCGCCGTTATGATGCCGTTGTTCACCGACTTCCGTTTCAACATAGGCGCCGGATCCGGAGCAGCTTTTTTCATCGACCTGAAACTTGGATGCTCTTTCCTGCTAACTGACAGATATATTGAAATAGGAAACGGCTATATCACCAATCAGCAATATTTCTATCTCAGGCCTACTATCGGAGTCCGCATCCCGACAAACTCCCAGAACCCCAAACAGGCCATAAATCTTGGCGTGAACTATAAACTCCTCACTTCCAATTATTGGAACTCATGGAGCCGCAGCATCACCTTAAATTCTTTAGGCGCCTCCATCTCCTATGAATGGTAACATCTTTTGAATGGTGACATTCCGCACAAGATTTGAATTCAACAATTTTGCAGTTTTGTAGCGGTTTTTGCAGCAGTTTTTCAAACCGGATTTGCAAATAAGAAAAGTAATCACTAACTTTGCGGCTGATTTCGCGCACGTGGCGTAATGGTAGCCGCGCCAGACTTAGGATCTGGTGTCTAACGACGTGGGGGTTCGAGTCCCTTCGTGCGCACTTCAGATTGAAGAGGAAGCCCATCGTCAGTGACAGCTTCCTCTTTTTTTGCACCTATATTTCAACCCCTCTTTCCCAATCTTTCGCATTCACTTCTCCAGTCAACTAAAGATTCCGATTTACCACACCTGATAAATTTATCATCTATGGCTATTCTCAGAATAATATTCATCCTGATATTGTCAATCATTCCCGCCTGGTCATTTCTCGCATATTCTCAGGAAGCCGGCCAGTCCCTGTTGCCAGACCGTGACTCAATTGCCTCTATGTCTGACTCTCAGATTATGAGTCTTGCCGAATCTGCAAAAGGTATCTATTCAGAAATCCCCATGCTCGAAAGAGTCTTGAAAATATCTTCACTGTCGGATGCCGAGAAAGAACGCTACGGATTCCTGCTTGAAATGGCCCGCAAAAACAGTCCGGGATCCATCGTGCCCGATTTCAAGTTCATAGATTCCAATGGGAATAAGCGAACGCTTCATGAGGCAGCAAACGGACAAAAGACAATTCTGCTTTTTTACGATCCTGACTGCGACACCTGCCACGAAGTGATCAACCGGCTCAAGACAATGGATCTCCCCGATGATGTCAGGATCATTGCCATTGATGCCGAAGAAGACACCGACACCTGGCGACAAAACATAAATATGCTCCCTGAGGAATGGACCGTTGGGTTTGCCACAGACCCAATCCAGGACACCGACCTCTACATATTCATGGAGATGCCCACAATCTATCTGATCGGGAAAGACCTGAAGATTATCCTCAAAGATGCCACCATTCCGCAGATTATTTCTCAAAAATAGCAGGCTTTCCTTCACATAGCAAGCAACTTCAAAGACCCATTACAGACTCATTAAAAAACACTCCATATTTGCCATTGAAGCATTTTTTTGCTAATTTTACGCAAAATTACACCCTTGCAAGAAAATGGCCGAAGAAATCGACAAAACCAACCTTAACGAAGAACCGAACTCAGGAAACAACGAACCGGAGGAATCTATTACATTCAATACCAATGCCCAAAGCGGCAACACGATTCCGGGAGGAGACCCTCTCGGCAAACGCACCGTGTTGACAGGAATGTTCCGCAACTGGTATCTTGAATATGCAAGCTACGTAATCCTCGAACGTGCCGTCCCTCATATCGAAGACGGCCTGAAACCTGTGCAGCGACGCATCCTGCATTCAATGCAGACTATTGATGACGGTCATTTCAACAAGGTGGCCAACATCGTCGGAAACACCATGCAGTATCATCCACACGGCGATGCTTCCATAGGCGACGCACTCGTGCAACTCGGCCAGAAAGAACTCCTGATTGACACACAGGGTAACTGGGGAAACATTCTGACCGGCGACTCTGCGGCCGCGCCCCGATATATCGAGGCCCGTCTGTCTGAATTTGCCATAGAGACTGTGTTCAGTCCCAAAATCACAGAGTGGACTCCATCTTATGACGGACGGAAAAAGGAACCCGTAACTCTCCCGGTGAAATTCCCGCTGCTTCTTGCACAGGGTGTGGAGGGTATTGCCGTAGGTCTCTCATCAAAGATACTTCCTCACAACTTCAACGAAATAATCGATGCCGCCATAGCCTATCTTAAAGGTGAGGAATTCAAACTTCTTCCTGACTTTCAGACAGGCGGACTCCTCGATGCTTCAAGATATAACGACGGTGCCCGCGGCGGCAGCGTGAAAGTGAGAGCAAAAATCGAGAAAATCGACAACAAGACTCTTGCAATTACCGAACTGCCGTTCGGAAAGACAACGTCAACCCTCATCTCCTCCATTCTCTCAGCAATGGAGAAGGGTAAAATAAAGATCCGGAAAGTGGACGACAACACCTCGGCCACAGCTGAAATACTCGTGCATCTGATTCCCGGAACATCCTCAGACAAGGCTATCGATGCCCTCTATGCGTTCACAGACTGTGAAGTGAGCATCTCGCCCAACTGCTGTGTGATTGTTGACCGCAAACCGAGATTCCTTTCTGTGTCTGATCTGCTGAGACACTCCGTTGACCATACCCTCGAGCTGCTCCGCAAAGAACTCGAGATAAAACTCGGCGAGACAAAAGAGACACGTCTCTCCTGCTCTCTCGAAAAGATATTCATCGAGCAGAGGATGTATAAGGACAAGGAGGTGGAACAGGCTCCAAGCATGGAGGTGGCCATCAGACACCTTGACACCCGTTTCGACCCGTTCAAACAGGATTTCTACCGTCCCATCACAGACGATGACCTTATCCGTCTCTGGGAAATAAAGATGGGCAGAATCCTGAAATTCAATGTCGACAAAGCCAACGAACGCATCGCTGACCTTCAGAAAGATATTGAACGTCTGCAGTTTGACCTTGACCATATCACGGAATATACCTCCGCATGGTATTCCCATCTCAAAGAGAAATATGGCTCCGCATTCCCCAGACGTACCACCCTGCGTGGATTCGACTCCATCGAAGCTACAAAAGTGGCGGAAGCAAACAAACGACTTTACTTCGACAAATCAGGCGGATTCATCGGAACTTCTCTTAAAGACAACGAATTCCTTTTCACCTGTTCTGACCTTGATGACATCCTGATCATCTATAAAGACGGCACATACAAGCTGGTGAAAGTGCAGGACAAACTTTATGTAGGGAAAAAGATCATACACATCGGCCTCTTCAAAAAAGGTGACAAACGAACCATCTACAATGTGATCTATCGCAACGGTAAACCCGGAGACACTGACGACCAGGGTAAGCCGCTCGGATATGCCTACATGAAGAGATTCTATATAACGGGTCTCACCAGAGAAAAAGAGTATAACCTCACCAAGGGCATGCCGGGGTCAAGGGTGGAATACATAACCTGCAACCCCAACGGAGAGGCTGAAGTGGTGAAAGTTGTGCTTAAGGACGAGCCGAATGATTCAGGTCGCCGTCCTCGTGCCAAGGAGGTGACTGTGAACTTCGCTGACCTTGCAATCAAAGGGAAAGAATCACTCGGAAATCTTGTCACCAAATATCAGGTGTCGGACATAAAACTCCTCGAGAAAGGATCAAGCACTCTTGGAGGACGGGAAGTGTGGTTTGACCGCGATGTGCTCCGCCTCAACTATGACGGGCGTGGCGAGTCACTCGGCACATTCCTTGGCGACGATCTTGTTCTGATAGTGACAAAGACCGGAGAATACTTCACATCCTCCTTCTCTGACACCAACCACTATGACGACAACATACTCAGGATAGAGAAATTCAATCCCCATAAAGTGTGGACACTTGCTCTCAATGATGCCACACTCGGATTCCCCTATCTGAAACGTTTTGTGTTTGAACCCTCTCCACGTCCGCAGAGATTTGTCGGCTCGGATTCCTCTTCAAGCCTGATACTGCTGACCGATACCTGCTACCCACGTCTTGAAGTTACTTTCGGAGGTGCGGACTCTGTGCGTCCGGCCCTCGAAATCGACGCAGAGGAATTCATAGCAGTTAAGAGTTTCAAAGCCAAAGGGAAACGCATCTCCACCTTCAATATCGCATCTATAGAGGAACTTCCTCCACTGAGATTCCCCGAACCGGAACCGGAACCCGACCCAGATCAGCCTTCAGGAAGGGAAGCCACTCAGGATGACGAAAACCCGGATGAGGAACAGACCTCAGGGCCTAAAGTGGTGCAGGGCGACCTTTTCGCTTTTGAATCCAACGAAACAGAAATCCCTTCTTCTGAAAATAATGAATAAAATCAAAATCGCTCTCCTCGTTTCCTTCTTTCTCCTCTCCCTGCATGCTTATGCCGTGGAAGCAGGGTCCGGAAATGATTCCTTGGAATCGCGGCCTGTGACGAGTGTCTATGCTCTTGAACTCGGACATAAAGATGTGCTCGCCACTTATCTCTCCCCTCTGCATTACAACGGACTTGATGTGGGTCTATCCGGTGCATGGACCAAGGCTATGCCTTTCTCCCCTCAGAAAGCTTTGATGCATTTCAACGCCGGGGTGAATTTCTCAAACCTCATGAACCCGGCCGGAACGGCGAGAATGATCGGCCTAATGGCATCTTTCAAATGGGGAATGTCATGGAGATGCCAGCTTCCACAGGATGTGCAGTTTACTGCAGGCGGAAGCATCGACCTGGACGGAGGCGCATATTATCTTTTGCGCAACGGCAACAATCCTGTGCAGGCAATGGCAACTGTGGCACTTTCAGCAAGACTCTCTGCTTCCCGTCCTTTCAGAATAGGGAAACTCGATTTCCTTTTGCGCGATGAAGTCTCGCTCCCCACACTCAGCGCCTTCTTCTGTCCGGAATACGGAGAAACATATTATGAGATCTATCTCGGAAATCACAAGAGACTTGCACATGCCGGATGGTGGGGCAACAATTTCCGTATAGACAATCTCCTTTCAGCATACATTGATTTCGGGCGTACAGCTCTTCAGGTAGGCTACAGGTTTAAGGCCGACACCCAATGGGCAAACAATCTGAACACCAGAATTATGACACACAGCGTTGTCATTGGAATAATTCCGGGTGGAATCGGACTCAAAAAGCGTCCGAAACAACTTCCGACCCGGGTAATACCCTCACTTTACTGATTTAACGATATTCGCCTAAACATTACTACAGTGAAAGCTTATCATATTATAATATCCGCCACCATTTTCCAGGCCGCCTTCCTCTCCGGCTGTCATGATTCCCCGGAATATGAAAACGATATCTACGGAAACTTCGATGCGCTATGGGACATCGTTGACACCCGTTACTGCTTTTTTGAAGAGAAAGACATCGACTGGAAAGAGATCGGTGAAAAATACCGGGCGCAGATCACACCCGAAACCTCTTCGATCGATCTTTTCTTTATATGCGCCGCCATGCTTGACGAGCTTCGTGACGGCCACGTCAATCTGACTTCACGTTTCAATACAAGTTACTACAGAAAATGGTGGAGCGACTATCCTCAGGATTTCAACGAGCGCACACTTGAAGAGAATTATCTGAAATTTGACTGGCTCCAGACAAGTGGGATCTCTTATAAAATGCTGCCCGACACAATCGGATATATGAGGTATCCTTCATTCTCATACCCTGTGGGTGAGACTTCCCTTGATTATGTGCTGGCCATTCTTCACAGAAGCCGCGGACTCATAATAGACATACGCGACAACGGAGGAGGGAATCTGACCAACATACAGACTCTTGTGGGAAGGTTTATAGACCATACGATCACCGGAGGATATATCAAACACAAAACCGGACCCGGACACAATGATTTCTCTGAGCCCTATGCTGTGGAATATGATCCGGCAGACCACTACCGGATTAAATACGATGGTCCGATAGTAGTGCTTACCAACAGGTCATGTTTCTCGGCGGCCAACGATTTCACGTCTGTGATGAAAAGTCTGCCGAACGTAAAAATAGTAGGGGCAAAGACCGGCGGCGGTGGCGGACTCCCATTCTCGTCAGAACTTCCTGTGGGTTGGGCTGTGAGGTTCTCGGCTTGCCCTCTTCTGAACGCAGACAAGGTCTGCACCGAGGAGGGAGTGGATCCTTCTCCCGGCTGCGAAGTGCACTGCACGGATGAAGAGCTGGCAGCCGGGAAGGATGCGATCCTCGATTTCGCAATCGACATGCTCAGGCAGGAGCCTATGCCCGATGATGGGGGTAAAGCCGGCTGATCGTCGACAACCTTGTTTCATTCCCCTGCGTAGGAATGAACAGTGGGACTTTCCACGTCTACTCCGTAAAGCTTCGCAAACCGGAGAATAGCTCTCGCAAGCTTCGGCTTGAGTTCTTCCGGACAATATCTGAAATAGGCCTCGGCAGCCCTGACATGAATGGCATCAGGCATTGGATATTCCCTGCGTTCAGGAAGTCCGAACATACTGTCGGGAAGTTCCTTCCTCTCTTCCGCATCAAGTTTGTCTTTCATAGTTCTCTGTTTTAATAATATTTATCGGTTATCCGGTGTTATTTAATAGTGAGTCAGTTCTGCTAATCAGCTTTTCCCGGCTCTTACATATAAAGATAACAATCACAATCCCCAAAAGGTCGGTGACAGAGATGACATTTCAGGCCCCACGACAGGTCATATGCCCAGCCACACCATCCCGAGGGAACCAATACCAAATCATATATGTGGACTTTTAATCCAATTCTTAAATCCGTGATCTGGGGCGGAGAAAAAATCGCTCCTTACAAAGGGATCACCACCTCTCAGCAAAACATAGGAGAAAGTTGGGAAATCTCGGGAGTGAAAGGCTCCGAGTCTGTTGTAGCCGATGGAGAAGACAAGGGCATGACTCTTCCCGCGCTCCTTGAAAAATATGGGGCATCTCTTCTCGGAGGCCGCAACTATACCAAATATGGCAATGATTTCCCCCTTCTTATCAAGTTTATCGATGCAAGTCAGGACCTTTCGGTGCAGGTGCATCCCACGGATGAACTCGCACAGGAAAGAGGCTCCCGTTTTGGAAAGACCGAGATGTGGTATGTGGTAGGGGCCGAACACGGTGCAAAACTTGCCAATGGATTCAACCGCAAGGTGGATCCCTCCGAGTATGAAGGACTTGTAGAGAGCGGCGAGATCATGGATGTGCTCAACTTCAACAAGATCAAACCGGGAGAAGCGTTCTTCATCCCCGCAGGCCGCGTTCACGCCATAGGCAAAGGGGCTTTTGTAGCAGAGATACAGGAAACCAGCGATATCACTTACAGACTCTACGACTACAAGCGCAAGGACAAGGACGGCAACGAACGTCAGCTTCACACCAAGGAAGCCTTCGCAGCCATCAATTTCAACGACACCGAGGGAAAAGCTGTGGATTATGTGCCCCGCAGAGACATCCCCGTAAACCTCGTGACATCACCTTTCTTCACCACCAATCTCTGGCAGATCGACCATGAAGTGATACGCGACTATTCCGAATGGGACACCTTTGTGGTGATTATCTGCACCAAAGGTTCAGCCACCCTCATCACCGACAAAGAAAGCAAAAAAGTGAATGCCGGCACTTCAGTGCTCATACCGGCCTCATGCAAGAAGCTGAATATAATCCCCGACGGGCTGTTTGAGGCTCTTGAGACCTACATTAAGTAAAATCGAAGGAGTAAAAGTGATTTTTTTGCATTTTCAGGCAAAAAATACGCAAATTTCTATGTAAATTTGCACGTTAAAACCACAACTGTTGTCCCGAAGCCTTGAGGTTCCGGGGCAAAGGCTGTGGCAGCAACGCGTATAACGATCTCAATTTATTCAGAATCCGATATGTATAGAGACAAGACATGCGGCGAGCTCAGGCTCTCCGATGCCGGATCGAATGTAACAATCGCCGGCTGGGTGCAGAGAAGCCGGAAAATGGGCGGAATGACCTTTGTGGACGTCCGCGACAGATACGGCATCACCCAAGTGGTGTTTGACCAGGACAACGAAGAACTCTTCAACGCCTCCAACGGGCTTGGCAGGGAATTCGTGGTGCAGGTGTCAGGCAAAGTAGCGGAACGCACAAGCAAGAACAAAAATATCCCCACGGGCGATATTGAAATAATCGCTCAGGAGCTAAAGGTTTTGAACAAGAGCGAAGTGCCTCCCTTCACTATTGAAGACAACACCGACGGTGGCGATGACCTCAGGATGAAATTCCGCTATCTTGACCTCCGCAGACCTGGCGTGAGAAAGAATCTCGAACTCCGCCACAAGATGGCTTTTGAAATCAGAAGATATCTTGACTCCAAAGGATTCCTTGAAATCGAGACCCCGATCCTTGTGAAATCCACTCCTGAAGGAGCCCGCGACTTCGTGGTGCCCTCAAGAATGAACCCCGGTGAATTCTATGCGCTCCCTCAGAGCCCGCAGCTCTTCAAGCAGCTTCTTATGGTGAGCGGCTTCGATAGATATTTCCAGATCGCCAAATGTTTCCGCGACGAAGACCTCCGTGCCGACCGTCAGCCTGAATTCACACAGATTGACTGCGAAATGAGTTTCGTGGAGCAGGAAGACGTGATCGAGATGTTTGAAGGTCTTGTGAAGCACATCTTCAAATATGTGAAAGGTATCGACTTCACAGAGCCTTTCCAGAGAATGACCTGGAACGATGCGATGAGGCTTTATGGCTCTGACAAGCCTGACCTCCGCTTCGGCATGCAGTTTGTGGAACTTACCGATCTTGTGAAAGGTAAAGGTTTCAGCGTCACCGATGACGCCGAGCTCACAGTGGGCATTTGTGTGCCCGGCTGTGCTTCCTACACACGCAAACAGATCGACGAACTCACAGAATTCGTGAAACGTTCTCAGATCGGCGCCAAGGGTCTTATCTGGGTAAAAGTTGAAGCAGACGGCTCCTTCAAGAGCTCTGTCAATAAATTCTTCTCGCCTGAAGACCTCCGGATGTGGGCAGAACGCATGGATGCAAAACCCGGCGATCTCCTCCTGGTGATGACAGGAGACAAAATAAAGGTGCGCAAGCAGCTTTGCGAACTCCGTCTCGAAATGGGCAACCGCCTCGGGCTCCGCGACAAAAACGTGTTCGCGCCGCTCTGGGTTATCGATTTCCCGCTTTTCGAATGGGACGAGGAAACTCAGAGGTTCTATGCAATGCACCACCCCTTCACATCTCCGAATCCGGAAGATATCTCAAAACTCCGCACAGATACAGGCAACGTCCGCGCCACAGCATATGATATTGTTGTAAACGGCACAGAGCTCGGTGGAGGTTCTATTAGAATTCATGACGCAGCCCTTCAGGACGAAATGTTCGAGCTTCTCGGATTCACTCCTGAAAGAGCCAAAGAGCAGTTCGGATTCCTTATGAACGCTTTCAAATACGGAGCACCCCCTCACGGCGGTCTCGCTCTCGGATTCGATCGTTTCGTGTCTATACTTGCCGGGCTTGACACCATCCGCGACGTCATCGCCTTCCCCAAGAACAATTCCGGCAGAGACGTGATGAACGAATCACCCTCCCCCATCGATCAGAGCCAGCTTGATGAGCTTTGTCTTGAGCTCAAGCCTGATCAGGACTGACACTCAAACGCCTCGAAAGTGGATAAAGAAAAGAAATTGAAAGTTAAGGATATTGCCGCGGTAATCGAAGAGTTTGCCCCCAAAGGGCTTCAGGAGTCTTACGATAACGCAGGCCTTCAGGTCGGAGACCCCGACATGGAGGTTAGCGCCGCCCTCCTCTGTCTCGACATCACGGAAGACGTGCTGAAGGAGGCTCTCGACCGCCACTGCAATCTCATCGTCTCCCATCATCCGCTCCTTTTCAAAGGGCTTAAGGAGGTGACGGGAAAAACTGCCACGGAGAGAATAGTGATAGAAGCTATCCGTAAGGATGTGGCCATCTATTCCGCCCATACCAATCTTGACTCGGCGTGGGAAGGAGTCAGCCATGAAATGGCTCATATCCTTAATCTCCACAATCTCACAGTGCTGGAACCCAAAGAGAGCAATCCGGAAGTTGGTCTCGGCGTTATAGGCGACATCCAGCCTACTCCTAAACTGGAATTTCTTAGGAAACTGAAGGAGGCATTCAAAGTAAAAAGTCTTCGTTTCTCCTCTCAGAGTCCCCAGCTTGTGGTGAGAAAAGCAGCCATATGCGGAGGGTCGGGAGCTTCGCTGATTCCTGCTGCAATAGCGGCAAAGGCAGATGTGATCATCACCGGCGATGTGAAATATCACGACTTCACATCTTATGGCCTCGACATCATAATTGCCGACATCGGACATTACGAAAGCGAGATATGCACAAAGAAGATATTCTCAAGAATCATCAGAGAGAAATATCCGGATTTCGTGACTTACTTCGCTGAATCGGAGACAAATCCAATAAACTACATGTAAAACAGATATATGCCTATGGCAACCGACAAAAAGAACGACAAAGAACGCTCCGTTGAAGAGCGCCTTCAGAATCTCTATCAGCTCCAGACTCTTCTCTCGGAGCTTGACAGAATCAAGATTGTGAGAGGCGAGCTTCCCAACGAGGTGAAGGATCTCGAAGACGAGATCATCCGTTACCAGACCCGCATCCAGAAATACAAGGATGAGATCGAGGGCCTCAAAAACTTCGTTGTGGCCAAGAAAGGGGAAATTGAAGAGCGCAAAGAGAAGATCGCCAAATATGATGAGCAGATCAACAATGTGCGCAACAACCGTGAATTCGCATTCCTCGAGAAAGAGAAAGAGTATGAAGGGCTGGAGATCGAACTCGCTGAAAAGAACATCAACGAGGCTCTCGTGAAGCAGGAACAGAAAACTCTTGACATTGAAAGAGCTGAAGAGGAACTGGCCGACCATGAGCATATCCTTGTAGGGAAACGTAACGAGCTCGATGAGATCGTTTCTGAGACACGCACTCAGGAGGAGGAGATCAGAATCAAAGCCAAGGAACTTGAAAGCAAAATCGACGACTATACTCTCGCTGCCTTCAAGAGAATCCGCAAGAACGCACGCAATGGTCTCGGAATCGTAACTGTGCAGCGTTCTGCATGTGGCGGCTGCTTCAACCGCATTCCCCCTCAGCGTCAGCTGGAGATCAAGATGCACAAGAAAGTGATTGTCTGCGAATATTGCGGACGTATTATGGTTGACGGTGCCCTCGTGGGAGAAGAACAGCCTGTTGTTGAGCAGACAGCTGCAAAACCCAAACGCAAACTGTCAAAGTCTTCTGCCCCCAAGACTGAAATCTGATAAGAAAGATTTAGATTTATACCACGGATAAAGTTACAGGCTGCCTTCCTTATTGGAAAGCAGCCTGTGATATTTTGGCTCTGTTGCCTGATATTATCCACCGGCACTATATTCCGGGATCTGTTGTAAAGTGTGTCAGGGTATGCCGAGAAAACGGTGAAGCTGAACGGAAAGAGTCCATCTCGGATCTGAAAGCACTCTGCTCACTGTGCGGAGCCTGTTGCGGGTATTCTCCTCCTTATCTTCCACAAAACATGGCTGAAGATACATCAGCGTGGATGAATCCACACATGGAAGCGAGAAATAGCTCTCCAGTTCCTGGCCGAGATCTATTACCTTCAGCTCATCGGCATGTTCTGCTTTTATTTCATAATTGCCTGCACCCGCCATGCCGCACTTCGGCGACACAGTGACCCAATCGATGTTGCCGGGCAGAGACATAGAACCATTGGTTTCTATAGCCACCTTCTTTCCGGTGGCCCTCTTCAGTAGATGCACAAACTCCTCGTCTATCCATAACGAAGGTTCTCCTCCGGTAAGAACTATCCAGTCTGCGGAATAAAGTTTCACAGCCCTCACGATGTCGTCATCACTCATCAGGATTCCCTCCTCATGCTTCGTGTCGCAGAAGGAACACTTCATATTGCAACCCGAAAACCGGATGAAGACACTCGGATAACCTGTGTGATGACCCTCGCCCTGCAGAGAATAGAATATCTCGTTAATCCTTCTCATAAGCAGCTGTATTTCCCTCGCTTTCCTGCACTTCACAACGCCAGCAGTTGGGCACCATGTCCACAATCCAGCGGGCAATATTCTCTGCCGTGGGATTACCCTCAACGACATCATTGATCACAGCATGGTCAAGACGATCCATCACCATCTCCTTTATATGGGTGAAATCCACAACCATGCCGTCTTTGTTCAACTCACGCGCCTTGCATTCCACCGTCACTATCCAGTTGTGGCCATGAAGACGTGAACACTTGCTCTCATAACTGAGATCAAGTCTGTGGGCCGCGCTTATCTCGAATCTTTTCTTTACGTAATACATATCTTAATCCTCATATACAGTAGGGTCAGGGATTCCGGCCTCGGCAAAGGCCTCCCTGCGCTCCACACATGTGCCACATTTGCCGCAATGCTTCTCTCCACCCTTATAGCATGAATAGGTGAGTGAATAATCCACGCCAAGACGAGTACCTATGCGGGCAATGTCCGCCTTGGTAACCCCTGTGAAATCGGCTTCAATGGTGATTCCGTCATAAGTGCCGCAACGCAAGGCCTCGCTCATGGAATTTACAAATTCCGGACGGCAGTCAGGATAAATTGCATGGTCTCCTCCATGATTTGCCATCATGACGTGGCGCAGCCCCCGGCTCTCGGCAAGTCCGCATGCCACGGAAAGCATGATTCCGTTGCGGAAAGGCACAACTGTCGATTTCATGTTGGAATCGGCATAATGGCCCTCCGGGATCTTGTCGGCACCCTCCAGAAGACTGCTCTTGAAATATTTCCCCATAAAATCAAGAGGGATAACAAGATGTTCGATTCCGAGCATCTCACACTGACGGCGGGCACATTCTATCTCGCGGGCATTGTGGTTGGAGCCATAATCAAAGCTCACTGCCAATGCTATGCGCTCTTTCTTGTAATGGAGGAGAGTCACGCTGTCCATTCCTCCTGAAAGAATTATCACTGAATCCTTTTGCATGTCTTTCATAATTATTTCTTAAGATCAAGTGCCATTTCGCGACGTCGCTGGCAAAGCTCCTGATGTTCTGCATCTCCCATATTGGCGAAGGGATAGATCGATATGCCTCCTCGGGGCATAAACAGACCTTTCACCTCAATATAACGGGGATTCATGAGATTCCAGAGATCCTTCATGATGATATTCACACAATCCTCATGAAAATCACCATGGTTGCGGAAACTGAATAAATAAAGCTTAAGGCTTTTGCTCTCCACCATTTTCTCCCTCGGTATGTAGGAGATTATGATATGTCCGAAATCAGGCTGGCCAGTCTTCGGACATAGTGTGGTGAATTCCGGACAATCAAAGTTTACCACATATTCATTTTCCGGATGTTTGTTCTCAAAAGTCTCAAGGATTTGAGGGGCATAGTCAGTAGGATACGCCACTCCCTGGCAGCCCAGGAGCGTGACGCCCTCGAGTTCTGATTCTTTTCTCATGTGTGTATAATTTAAGAATATGAATGAAATATACTGACCTTTTCTGTAAAGAGGGTCATGAACCGGGAGCTGCCACCATCCCGGGATATTTCTAAATCACAAAATTACTAATTTTTCATCGGTAATGCAAGCCTATAACAAATCTTGACAATTATGAATCTCCATTCGCGCTGAAGCACACTGAACAACCTTCAGATGATGGTTCCGTATTCTGAAAACTTTTCGTTAACTTTACATCCCGTTTTATCCGGGATATCTCCCGCATGAATTCAATATTCATGAAACTTCTATTGAAAAAAAACTAAAGAAATGAAGAAAGCAGACACAATCGCCTTATATAGAGAGGCTTTTCTCGAAGGAAAAGATGAAATAGACCGTCGCCGTTTCGATGAGAAAGATGAAACCAGACAGTATAATGTCATAATGTCATGGAAACGCCGTCAGGGACTGACCGCCAAACGTGAGGAAACAAGCGTGGCTTCTCTTATCGAATCAATCAGAAAAATCGATAAGATCATTCCCAATCTTCCGGAACTATCTGAAAAAGAGGCTACTAAAATCAAAAGCGCAGCACAGAGCATCATCGGGAATGTTGATAACTTCGATCAGATAAAGAAAGCAAGACGCCTCCAGGAACTCAAATCACAGCGCTCCTCGCTCGAACGTGAAATAGAGCTTCTGGAGAGCCAAGGTGTTAAAGAGTGTTAAATCAACATTCTTCCAAAACAATTTCAGAACGATTTTGGTTATACCTAAAGAAAAGAAAGAAGATAGATTTTTGTTCATTAAGTTTAAGTACTAACAGGATTGATTCCTGTTAACAAAAGCGGCCACTCGTGAGAGCGGCCGCTTTTATTTATTCCTTGCTGAAATATAAGTACAAAGCAAAAAATGGGATACATTACATTGTTATCCGATCATTTTCCCTGATCCTGATTGAGGATATCAATAATCGATGTGCTGACGGAAGCAATCCTTCTCATCTCCTCCTTAAGATTGCTTTGAGCCCTGAGACCGAGAAGCCATACAGGAAGGCCCAAGGGGAAGAAGAACATCATAAAGGTGCCAACCCATTTCATCGAAGCCGGATGATACAGCCATAAAGTGCGCACCACCGGGAAATCCATGAGTTTGTTGATGGCCATGGTGTTTCGGCAGTCGGTGAGATAATCCACATCTGATTCAAGCTGATTGCTGATCTCTTTTATGCGGGCAGAATCATACCCTTTGGTCCAATACTCTTTATATGACTGCCGAACTTTATAATCATCACAGAAAGCAAGGGCTGTGTCATGCAGACTTTCAAGACGCGATACAGCCTCAGCCTCCGAAATGTCATTGATGATAACCTCCTTGTAAGCCACCTTGCGTTCAACCTTACGGCCAAGTATCTTCCTGATGAATGCCTTGTAACGGTCGCCGTCGAACACAGCCGAGTCATTCATGGCCTTATACGTGACATATATACCGAGAGGTGCGAGCACAAACGTGGATAGCCATATGCCGAACCACACTGCCCAGTGGCCGTCACGAGCCATCTTGTAGCCGGTGTTGTCTATGATATAATAAACAAGGAAAAGAAGCACCGAAATCACAAGAGGAGTGCCAAGACCACCCTTCCTGATAATGGCTCCAAGAGGAGCACCTATGAAAAAGAACACAAGACAGGCCACTGAAAGGGTAAACTTCCTGATAAGCTCTATCTCATGGCGTCTCATACTTTTCTTCTCATCCCTCACCATCATTGCCCGGAAAGAGAGGTCATTTACTTTTCTCTCGGAGATGTTAAGGGCCTGATCAAAAGCCCTCTGCTGATTGTCGTGCGACAGTTTTTCCAGAAGTGTATCAATAGCCACCGGCTTGATTGCCTCTCCGGCTTCATCCGCTGCTTTCTCTGCCGCAGTTTTTTCTTCACTCCCGTCAGTGTTCTTACGCCTTGTTTTAATATCCTCGCGGGTTATCAGCATCGGAAATGCGGTGATCTGCAGTTCACGTGCATACCCACGCCCTGCGGAATCAAGGCGGTTGCCTATGGAATCGATGGAATGCTGAAGCTCATTGATATTCTTTCCCACATACTGGTTTCGCATTCCACCCTCGTCAAGACGGTTGAAGTTGGCATCAAACGGGATAAGAACCTCTTTGTCGGCAAACTCCTCCCTGCGGAACGGGACGTTGCGGTCCATGCTCTTCTGCTCGCGAAGATTCTCAAACTGTTCGCCCTGATACAGATGCAGATACAGATATTTCTTATCGGCTGTAAAAGCGAGACGTCCGGAGTCGGCAAGCAGAATCGTGGAGTTGTCACCGCCATGACTCACGTCATAGATCATAAGATCATACAGCATTCCGGTGTCGCGGTTTTTCTCCTTTACAAAGAGGTTATAGCCAGTAATCTGGTCATAGAACACACCCTCGGGAATCTCAAGTTCAGGAGATTTCTGCTTGGCGGAGAAGAGAAGTGTATACATCTTCACCTGTGCCACAGGGATTATATTGTTCTGGAAGAAAAAGGCCGCCACGGAGATTATCGCTATCAGGACAATCAGGGGCCTCATGGCTTTAAGCAGGGAAATGCCCGAGGCCTTCATGGCCGTGAGCTCGAACTTTTCACCGAAATTGCCGAAAGTCATCAGGCTGGCAAGCAATATGGCGAGAGGAAGCGCCATAGGCACGAGCGTGACAGTGGCATAAAAGAAAAGCTCGGCTATGATTGAAAATTCAAGACCTTTGCCCACAAGGTCGTCGATATATTTCCAGAGCCACTGCATCAGCACTATAAACAGCACGATGAAAAAGGTCATCGCAAAGAGCGGAAGGAAGCTCTGGAGAATAAACAGGTATAGTCGTTTTATGATTCTCATTGCATGGGAAGGAGGGAGTCTGAGGCAGATTCCCTCGGAAATCTTTTTTTTGGATTCGGGTGTAAAATTACAAAATAATGCCGACAGCGGGAAGTTTCAGACTTAAAAAAACTCAAAGGGAATACCATTATGCATCAATATTTAAAAATTCAACAAAAAAAACAATCATCTACCCCTTCAATCAAAAATGTTTTTATAACTTTGCATACATCGGCGTCACCCCGAGAGGAGTCCCGCCGACACGACAATTACTACAAAAACCTAAAACATAAATCAATCATGACATTATTTGAAAGGCTCACCAAGAAAGCCCAGGAGCATCCGCAAAGACTCGTGCTTCCGGAATCAAAAGAACCGCGCACTCTTCAGGCCGCAGACAGAATCATGGCCGAGAAATCCGCACATATAATCTTCCTCGGAAAGAAAGAGGAGATCCTCGCCGAAGCTGCGAAACTCAACCTCACCCATATCGGAGAGGCTGAATTCCACAACCAGGACGACCCGGAATTCACAGAAAAATATGCCGAGCTTTTCTGCGAGCTCCGCAAAAAGAAAGGCGTGACTCTTGAAGACGCACGTTACACAGTGAAGAATCCCCTTTATCTGGGATGCCTCATGATCAAGGCCGGTGATTCCGATGCAATGGTGGCCGGAGCCCTCAGCCCCACATCAAGCGTGCTTCGCGCAGCCTTCCAGGTGCTCAAGACAAAACCGGGCATTTCTGTTGTGAGCGGCGCTTTCATCATGCTGCTCCCCGAAAACTGCGGCTACGGCGACAACCACATGCTCGTTTTCGCAGACTGTGCCGTGGTGCCTGATCCTACAAAAGAGGAACTCGCAGAGATCGCCATCGCCACAGCCAAGACCACAAAAGACATTGCAGGACTTGAACCCCGCGTGGCTATGCTCAGCTTCTCCACACGTGGCTCCGCAAGCCATGAGAAAGTTGACAAAGTAAGAGAGGCCATGGAACTCGCCCGCGAGAAAGATCCGTATCTCAAGATCGACGGCGAGCTTCAGAGCGATGCCGCCATCGTTCCCTCTGTGGCTGCACTCAAGGCTCCCGACAGCACAGTTGCCGGACATGCCAACACCCTTATCTTCCCCTCGCTCGAGACAGGAAATATCGCTTACAAGCTCGTGCAGCGTCTTTCCGGCGCAGGTGCCGTAGGTCCTATTCTTCAGGGTCTTGCAGCTCCCGTCAACGATCTTTCGAGAGGTGCCACTGTCGATGATATAGTCAACACCATCATCGTGACCTGCAACCAGGCAATCGGCGACAAGGGTCTCTGATTAAGGAGCCATCTTCATTCATTCGATTAATTCATCTGATAACAACTTGAAACAATGAAAATTCTTGTGCTCAACTGCGGCAGCAGCAGCGTGAAATACAAGCTCATAAACTCTGAAACAAAAGAGGTGCTCGCCGAAGGCGGCGTGGAAAAGATCGGTCTCCCCGACTCGTTCCTTAAATTCAAAAGGAAAGATGGCTCGAAAGAGGTGCTCAATATCAACATGCCCACAGCCAAGGAGGCAGTGAAGGAGGTTCTCAACATCCTCACCGATCCCAAAGAGGGTGTCATCAAGGAGTATTCCGAGATAGGAGCCGTTGGTCATCGTGTGGTTCATGGAATGGAATGGTTCAACAAATCAGTGCTCATCACTCCCGAGGTTGTTGAGAAGATCAAGGAGTGCTATCCTGTAGCACCTCTCCACAACCCCGCCAACGTGACCGGCATCGAGGCTGTTACCTCAATCATTCCTGATGTTCCCCAGGTGGCTGTTTTCGACACTGCCTTCCATCAGACCATGCCCGCGAAAGCCTACATGTATGCCCTCCCCTACGAGGCATATGAGAAGTATGGCGTTCGCCGTTACGGATTCCACGGCACAAGCCATCGCTATGTGTCACGCCGTGCATGTGAATTCCTCGGTCTCCCCTATGAGAAGCAGCGCATCATCACCTGTCATATCGGCAACGGTGCAAGCATCACTGCCATTGCCGACGGAAAGAGCGTTGACACCTCAATGGGTCTCACCCCCACCGAAGGCCTCATGATGGGCACCCGTGTAGGTGACGTTGATCCCGGAGCTATCGTCTACATGATGGAAAGAGAAGGTCTCGACGCTGCCGGAGTGAGCAATCTCATCAACAAGCGCAGCGGTGTTGCCGGAGTGTCTGAAATCAGCTCTGACATGCGCGACATCGAGGCTGCCATCGCCAACGGCGACCGCAAGGCTATCCTCGCACTCGATATGTATGAATACCGTATCCTGAAATACATCGGCGCTTACGCTGCTGTGCTCGGTGGCGTGGATGTGATCGTATTCACCGGCGGTGTCGGAGAGAACCAGGTTGCCACACGCGAACGCATCTGCGAGAAACTCGCTTTCATGGGAATAACCTTCAATCCTGAGGCAAACAAGGTGAGAGGTGAGGAGATCGAGATCTCCGGAGCCGACTCCAAAGCCCACGTTGTGGTAATCCCCACCGACGAAGAGATGATGATTGCGCAAGACACCGCATCAATCGTGAAAGAGCTCTGACCCATTTCCGATATTACAATAAGAAGCCGCGTCTGAACGTTTTTGTTTCAGACGCGGCTTTCTCATGACCGTGTCCGTCACATACTCTCCACTCAGTCGTCAGGCTTCAGTCTGACATCCATCAACCGATAAAAACTAACAACTACCCATATTAACATGCTTGATTTCATAACCTGGAACGCTGATCCCACATTTTTCAGTCTCGGTCCCATAACAGTGAGATGGTATGGTCTCGCCTTCGCCATTGGCTTTGTGGTGGGATACAACATAGTTGCCAGAATGTTCCGCCATGAAGGCGCACCCGAGAAATGGCTCGGTATTCTTTTCGCCTATATCGTTATCGCTACAATCATCGGATCACGTCTCGGTCACGTGTTCTTCTATGAATGGGATGTATACTCCCAGCATCCGGCCGAGATTTTCAAAATCTGGAACGGTGGACTCGCTTCTCATGGAGGCACGATCGGCAACATAATTGCAGTGCTTCTGTTCTCCTGGTTCGTCACCAAGAAATCACCGTCATGGACATTCGATAAACTTGTGATAGCCATTGCCCTCGTGGGTGGTCTCATAAGACTTGGCAACCTGATGAACAGTGAAATCTACGGAGGTCCCACAGATCTCCCCTGGGGATTCATTTTCGAAAGAAACGGAGAGACCGTTCCCAAACATCCCACCCAGATTTACGAGGCACTTTGTTATTTCGCATTGTTCGCCCTGCTTATGTGGATGTATTGGAAGAAGAATGCGGAAGAGAGACCGTGGCTTATAACCGGAATTTTCTTTATCGGCATATTCCTCCCCAGATTTATAATAGAATATCTCAAAAACGTGCAGGTGGCTTCCGAATACGAAATGATTGCCAAATACGGCATGAACCTCGGACAGATGCTCAGCATCCCGTTTATCCTGCTTGGCATAGGACTTGTGATATGGGCCATGACCCATCCGAGACAGCACTGGAGCTTCCCCGACAAATTTGAGGAAGATCTTCCCAAAGCACGTCCCTCATCAAGAAAATAAAACATATGGAATTCATAAAAAGAGCGCGATCCCTGAAGAATCGCGCTCTTTTTATTTCTGTATGTTACTGCTTCTTATTCAAGAATGGCCGCTGCTCTCTTAAGGGCAGTGACAAAGGCATCGGCCTCCTCGAAAGTATTGTAGATGGCAAACGATGCACGTACAGTGCCCGGGATTCCGAGACGGTCCATGAGAGGCATGGCACAATGATGACCTGTGCGCACCTCCACTCCCTGTTTGTCAAGGAGAAGTCCCACATCATAAGGATGACTCTTTCCTACCAGAAAAGATATCACGGCAGCTTTATTTGCTGAATTTCCGAAAATACGTATTCCCGGAATCTCTTTCATCTTCTCTTCAGTATATTCAAGCAGGGCATGTTCGTGAGCCGCGATACGGTCCATGCCTATCTCCTCTATGAAATCAAACGCTTTGGAGAAAGCTGCGATTCCGATAAAATCCGGTGTCCCCGCTTCAAACTTGAAAGGGAGGTCGGCATAGGTGGTGTGCTCAAACGTCACTTTCCCTATCATCTCTCCGCCTCCCTGATAAGGAGGCATGCTCTCCAGCCATTTCTTCTTGCCGAAAAGGACACCTACGCCCGTAGGGCCATACATTTTATGGGAGGAGAACACATAGAAATCACAATCAAGAGCCTTGACATCAATCCTGCGATGAGGCGAAGCCTGGGCACCGTCCACAAGCACCGGCACACCTTTGGAATGTGCGAACGCAATCATCTCCTCCACCGGATTCACAGTGCCGAGCACATTGGAGATGTGGCAGAACGACGCCATCACCGTTCGCTCGTTGAAGAGGGAACGATATTGATCGAGATCAAGCTCACCCTTCTCATTTATGTCAACAACACGGATCACTATCCCGGTGCGGTCGCGGAGCAACTGCCAGGGAACAATGTTCGCATGATGCTCCATGACTGTGAGGATGATCTCGTCACCCTTCTTAAAACGAGAGCCGAAAGATGAAGCAACAAGGTTTATTCCCTCAGTGGTGCCACGTGTAAAGATCACCTCCTCCACTGATCCGGCATTGATATATGCGCGGATCCTCTCTCGAGCGTGTTCCTGAAGATCAGTCATCTCCTGCGATAGCGTATGCACGCCTCTGTGCACATTGGCTTTCTGGTGGGTGTAGAGACGTTCAATCTCTTTCACGACTGCCATCGGAGTCTGCGACGTGGCGGTATTGTCGAGATATTCCATCGGCTTCCCGGCCACGTCTCTTCCGAGTATCGGGAACTTCTCCCTTATTTTAAGAATCTCATCCCTTTCCATCATAAATTCTCTTTAATGACCGAAGGATCATTGTCTATCTGCCTGCATGAAGAACAGCTCATACAACCACCTGCGAAACGTCTTTCGACAAGCAGATGAAGACGCTCCTTCAGTCCTTCGAGTCTGACGCCGTCAATCACATCCGCCATGAATGCCTGCTTGAGGAGCAGTTTTGCAGTTGCCTCGGGTATGCCACGCGTGCGCATATAGAACACCTGCATGTCGTCAAGCTGTCCCGTGGCTGTGCCATGGCTGCATTTCACATCGTCATCATAGATCTCAAGCTGTGGTTTTGAATACATCCTTGCCTTGTCGCTGCCCACTATATTGCGGTTGCTCTGATAAGCCTCTGTGCGGTCTGCTCCCTGCTTCACGAGGATGAGTCCGGCAAACGCGCCGGTGGCCTCATCGTCAACCACATATTTGAACAGTTCATCCGTATTGCAGTCGGTAGTGGCATGCACTATGCGGGAATATGTGTCGAGATGACGGTTGCGGTCTTCGATTCCCATGCCATACAGATGCAGTTCGGCATGTGCTCCACGGTAGTTGCAATAATATTCATTACGGGTCTTTCCGTTGTAAAGCGTGATTCCGTCGATCATCACATTGCTACCCTCTTCCTGTGAAAGATATAGGACGGACAGACGGCTTGTGCGTTCAGTCGATTCCTCAAGATCGTAAAAATCAAGTCGTGAATTGGCTCCTGCATACATCTCGATGGTCTGAAGGGCAAGGAAGTCCTGATCGCGGTTCTCGGTATGGTCGCAGGAAAGGATCTTAACCTCTGCATCCTCTTCAAGAATTACGAGAAGTCTGCGTACAGCCATAAGAGGCATGCCGTTCTGAAGGATATTGACAATCTGCAGCGGTTTCTCGACTTTCACACCCTTCTTTACCCAGATGGCTATGCCGTCCTGAGCCAGAAGCGTGTCAAGCGCCACAAGAGGATTATTAATATCGGCCAGACCTCCGTAATACTTCGCCGCCACATCCGGGAATTTCACGGCGAAATCCCGAAGACTTCCGGCATATATTCCGACAGGAAGTCCGTCGCGCGAGCGGTCGGTCTCGGCATAGATATCGTTGATCTGGAGGAACAGCGATGTCGACAGGCTGGGCACTCCGCAATGGAATGCCGATGCCGGATTCGCGTCTATGTTCACCCTTGCGATGTTCAGACCGAAATCAGGAGCAAGCATCTCCTCAAGATCCGTTGTTTCATAATTTTCCGATCCCTTCTTCGGAAGAGTCATACCTTCCAGGGCACTGAGTGCCGTCGGACGCAACGCATTGAGCGCCGGCGCACTTTTTGAGTCCACAAGGTCTGAATGCTCCTTGAAGAGATTTATATATTGTGTCAGAGCTCCCATATCATAATTCATTGTTGTCAACCTGCTGTTTGATCCAGTCGTAGCCCCTCTCCTCAAGTTCAAGAGCGAGTTCGGGGCCTCCGGTCATCACGATTCTACCCTTATAAAGGATATGCACGAACTCCGGTTTGATATAGTCGAGAAGTCTCTGATAGTGGGTGATCACGATTGTAGCGTTGTTGTCTGTCTTAAGCTTGTTGACGCCTTCGGCCACAATGCGGAGAGCATCAATGTCGAGACCGGAATCAGTCTCGTCGAGTATGGATAGTTTAGGCTCAAGCACTGCCATCTGGAAGATCTCATTGCGTTTCTTCTCGCCTCCGGAGAATCCCTCGTTGACGGAACGGGAGGCAAGCTTGTTGTCAAGTTCCACTATCGCACGCTTCTCACGCATCATCTTCAGAAATTCCGTAGCGCTCATGGGTGATTCGTGGAAATATTCGCGCTTAGCGTTTACAGCGGCACGCATGAAATTCACCATCGACACACCGGGAATCTCCACAGGATACTGGAATCCGAGAAAGAGGCCCTCATGGCTTCTGATTTCAGGGGGCATGGCGAGCAGGTCTTTTCCATAGAACTCCGCCTCTCCCTCAGTCACCTCATAGGCAGGATTTCCCGCCAGCACCATAGAGAGTGTTGACTTTCCGGAGCCGTTGGGCCCCATTATGGCGTGCACCTCTCCGGGGCGCACCTCAAGGTTGATTCCCTTCAATATCTCTTTCCCGTTGATACGGGCATGCAGGTTTTTGACTTTAAGCATTTTCTATCATTATTTGAGCCTTCTCCCGGCCAGTGTTTCTGTTTATAACGTCCGGGGAAGGCGTTAGGTTGCAACTTATTTTTTTCGCCTCCTTAAGCTGTATGAGATGCGAGAGATCCTCCACACTTCCGCAGCCAAGAAGGCCCGGTGCAAGCAGTATCACACACTCCACCACGTTGCCGTCGTCGGCATTGGCATATTTCATGAGCGGTGATGACGGATTGACACACAATATCAGATTATAGATGATGGAGATGAACAACATGTATTTTATCAGGCAGAAGGCCGATCCGAGCAGAGAATCAAGCATTCCTACATAAAACACCTGCATGGCACTGCGGAGCACCTTTGTAAAGATCCTGAAAGCCATGTAGACTATCACATATACCATCACGGCCGCAAGCACACTGTAGATAAACGCAGATCCGAGATGCCCCTGGATTCCGGGAAGAATAGTTCTCACCACCCCCTCCGCCTGCTCATCAAACACATGTGCGCAGACCGTGCCGAAAGCAAATCCGAGAATACCGGATATCTGGCCCGTAAAGCCACTGCGAAACCCTTTCACAACAGCTATGCCGGCCACTGCCAGAACAATAATATGATAGACTGCGTCATTCATCTCTTTCTTTTGCAAAATTAATGCATCCTTACGAATATTCAAAACCACACTCTTCTAAAAATTTGAAATCAGCGGGCATTAGAACATGATGAAATGCATCCGCACTCCATTACCGGACTAACCGGAATATTCACAAATCTTTCTGAATGCAGTTTCGTCTTTCAGAAAAAGTCATATAAGCCCCCTGGCATCACCGATTTTTAACAACTCCGGATATTGATTGTTGATTTTTTTGTGTAATTTTGTAATTATGAAGTTGACTTTTATAAATCGTCCATGGAAAGATCTGGTGGCCGCGGCTGCCTTTCTTCTTGTCTGCGTTTTCCTCGTATTCGCAGCCATATGGGCGTATAACACCTTCATCTCCACTCCTCCATATGTGGATCCGGTGAAATATCCGGTGAGGGGAATAGACATATCCGCCCATAACGGCAACGTCGACATGAAGACCGTGAAAAAGAGCGGTATCGAATTCGTTTTCATAAAAGCCACCGAGGGAGTTGACTTTAAAGACAAGAATTTCCAGAAAAACTTCAGAAATGCAAAGACAGCCGGGCTGAAGACCGGAATATACCACTTCTTCCGGTTCGACCGCGACGGTGTGGAGCAGGCAATCAACCTCATGCAGTCGGTAGGCGGACGTCGCCCTGAACTCGGACTGGTCATAGACGTGGAAAATACAGGAAATCCCGATTCAGTTCCCAAGGAGAAGATAATCCGCAACCTCACACAGATGGTTGACTATCTCAACCTTCTCGGACACAGAGTGATGTTCTACACCAACCGCGACGGATATTATGACTATATCGCCGAAAATTTCCCCGGAGCTCCTCTATGGATATGTGGTTTTTCTGAAAACCCGATCAATGCGGAATGGACTTTCTGGCAGTTCAATCATCGCGGACGTGTGGAAGGAATCAACGGCAACGTTGACCTCAACGCTTTCTGCGGCACAAGAGAGGAATGGGAAAATTATCTTGACGGTGATCTCTGGCCATACACTCCCGATGACGACACGCATCTCCGCACAAAAGATTCCTGAGCGCGCCCATCCCTCTCTGGCATGAGATCCGACGCGATAAAGAGAGGCAATAAAACACTATCCAATACGTTTATAGTAAGAACGCGACAATACCTTGCAGTGAGACTTTTCCCTTTGTTCAAAACACCCCAGCACTTTGACCGACATCTCAAAACCTTCAGGTCTTTTCTGAAAGGTTTCGCATTTGTATGCCTGACAGGGATGTCAGTTCTGACGGCATCGGCTCTCCCTGCAGGCCATTACGCGGCCAAATCAAAACTTGCCGACGGACGATGGGGTAAAATCGAAGTGCTTGAATCGGGTATACAGTTCATCAGCAATGCCACTCTCCGCAATCTCGGCTTCCCGGATCCATCAAAAGTAAAAGTATACGGATATGGCGGGAGAATGCTCCCCGAACGTCTTGACGATTCAATACCCGATGATCTTCCTCTTATACCGTCAGTCCAGACATCAAGAGGAATCATATTCTTCGGACTGTCAAATGTTGAATGGAATCAGGACCCAACCCCTCTTTCTGAGTATAGCCACCGACTCAGCCCATACTCAGACAAATCCTGCTATTTCATAAGTGACTCTGACGAAGACGCATCTGTTCCGAAACTCGTATCGTCACCTGAAGGAAGAATTCTCCCTGTGATTGATTCTTTTACAGAACGTCTTCATCACGAAAAAGACCTTCTTGCCCCCGGCAACTCCGGGAGACTTCTGTTGGGTGAGGATTTTCGCACACAGTCTTCACGCAACTTCTCTTTCCAGCTCCCGGGGAATCTTGGAGATGCGGTATTGAAAGTGCGGTTCGGAGCAAAAGTATCCAACGGCACGGCCTCAATTGTAGCAACTGCGAACGGACAGATCCTTCCGGCTATACAGACCGACCTTATTCCGGGAATCGCTTCCGCGGAGACTTTCCTCAATATCACTGAAACTGAAAAAAGGATTGAGAAACCGGGGTCGAAACTCGACATCAACCTGAGATTCCATCACTCGGGAGCGCTTTTCACAGCCGCACTTGACCACATCGAGATTGAGTATCCTCGCGAACTCCGTCTTTTAGATAATGAACTGTATTTCTATCTCGATCCGAAGGAGGAATCTTCTGTGAGAGTGGAAGGTTGTGACAAAGAAACTGTAATCTGGGATGTGACAGATCCTCTGCGTCCGATGGAGATGAGTTTCTCACTCGAAGGGGATGCCGCAATATTCTCTGTAGGGAAGGGATATCATGAATTCATGGCCTTCAACCCGGCAAAAGTTACCCGGGCAGTCCGCCCTGTCAGCAAAGTAGCCAATCAGGACATCCATGGCATGGATGCCCCCGATATGCTTATAATTGCTCCGGAAGATTACTCGCGTGAAGCCGGGCGTATTGCAGCCCTTCATGAAAAGAGCGACGGTATGAAAGTGGAAGTGCTGACTCCCGAGATGATCTACAATGAATTCTCATCAGGGAATCCTGATGTCACGGCTTTCAGGAAACTGCTGAAAATGTGGAAGGATCGTGGAGAGACTGACGGACGATACACCCGCTATTGCCTGATAATAGGCCGTGCCTCATACGACAACAAGGGCGTGACTCCCGCTGTGAAGCGCTCCGGATATCCGAGAGTGCCGATATGGCAGTCCCCGACAGGACTTTCCGAGTCTACGTCATATTCCACCGACGACTACATCGGTATGCTTGACGACACACTCACCGACACTGACATGTCGACATCAACAATTCATGTGGCTGTGGGTAGAATGCCGGTCAAGACTCAGGCGGAAGCTGCTGCGGCAGTTGACAAACTTGAGAAATATATCCTTGAACCGGAACTCGGGCAATGGCGCAACAACGTGATGGTGATTGCCGATGACCAGGACAATGGAGAGCATCTGTCGCAGGCTGAAAACGTAATCGACCAACTCCGGAATTCAGGCAATGGAGACGCTTTCCTTTATGAGAAGCTTTATCTTGACGCGTATCCGCTCCGCAACACAGGCACAGGCCCCGCATATCCTGAGGCCAAACAGAGAATGCTTTCCAGAATTGACGAGGGGCTACTCTTCATTAACTATATCGGGCATGCCAACTCAAAAGAGTGGGGACACGAGAAACTTCTCACCAAGACAGACATAGCATCGCTGAAAAACAAAAGACTCCCCTTCCTATATGCCGCCACCTGCGAGTTTCTTCAGTGGGATGCCGATGAGGTAAGTGCAGGAGAAGAGATGTGGCTCAGGCAAAACAGCGGGGTCATCGGGATGATCTGCCCGAGCAGAAAGGTATTTATCGCCCTCAACGGCACGTTGAACGCCAACACAGCTCCGTTTGTATTCATGAAAGACAGCGACGGAAATCCCGCAAGGATCGGCGACATCATGATCAATGGGAAAAATTCCACAACGGGAGATTCCAACAAACTGAGATACGCCCTGATGGGCAATCCGGCCATGCGTCTCCCATCCCCGCTCCTTCACGCCAATCTCGACTCCATAAACGGTGTCTCAACTGCTGATGAAGAGGAATTTCCGGTGCTCAAGGCAAGATCGAGAGTAAAAATCGCCGGCAGTGTCTCAGATCCGGAATCCCGTATAGCTTCCGACTTCAACGGCACCATGCATTTCACCCTTTTTGATGCTGAAAAAGTGGTGGAGACCTATGGCAACGGCGACAACGGGAAAAAGATGACATATAACGACCGCAAAGCGAGACTTACTTTGGGAAAAGCGGATGTAAAAAACGGCAGATGGGAAGCTGAACTTCTTGTCCCGGCTGAAATTGAAAACAATTACAGCCCCGCTCTCCTTTCGCTCTATGCAGTCTCTGATAACGGAGCGGAAGCAAACGGCAGCAACGAGAATTTCTATCTCTACGGTATGGAGGATACCGCCGGTGATGACACCGAGGGCCCTGCCATTTCAGATTTTTATCTCAACTCCCCGTCCTTCAAAGATGGAGACGCCGTGGGACACTCCCCTGTTCTCTATGCTTCCCTGCATGATCCCTCCGGAATAAATCTCTCGGAAACCGGCATAGGGCAGCGTCTGACAATCGGCATAGACGACTCTTCATTACTTGATGATGTCTCCCTCTATTTCATACCCGACACAGGCACTTCAGAGAGCGGGAAACTTGTTTATCCTTTATCCGGGATAGACCCGGGTGAACACAGTCTGACCCTCACTGCCTGGGATCTCGAAGGGAATTCCTCCTCCGCCACCATGCGTTTTAATATCCGGGCGGACTGGCAGCCTTCCATCACCGAGCTTTATCCTGATGTGAATCCCGCTACTTCATCTGTGAATTTCACACTCGCAGCCGATGGCCTTGAAGACGCGGCAGGATGCCGGATGGACATTTATGACCTCTCAGGAAGAAAAGTGTGGAGCAATACTGCCAATCCCTCGGGAAGCAGACTTAACATGGAATGGGATCTCACAGGATTTTCCGGGAACAGAGTGGAAAGAGGAATCTACATCTATCGAGCCACAATCATAACTTCCGGAGGGTCCGAAATATCCAGATCAGGAAAACTTGCCGTAACGGCACCATGATGATTAACATTATCTCAAGAAGAAACAATGATAGCAAACTCAAACATCATACTTCCGGAACCCACTCTCCGCAGACTCCCCTGGTATCTCGCATATGTCGAGATTCTGAAAGCCAGAGGGGCGGAGTCTGTGTCGTCAACACAGATTTCAAGAGCGTTGAATGTGGATGCTTCCCAGATAGCCAAAGATCTATCGTTTCTATCGCTAAAAGGGAAAACGAGGATAGGTTATGAAGTAGACGCGATGGTGGAGGCTCTATCCGATTTTCTCGGATTCCGCACTTCTCATAAAGCCTTTGTATTCGGAGCAGGAAGCCTTGGAGCCGCTCTGATGCAGGACTCCGGTCTTTCAAACTACGGTCTTGAGATTGTGGCGGGATTTGATGTTGATCCGAAAAGAATCGGCACGACAGTGGCCGGCGTAAGCATCCATCACATCGATGAGCTGGCCGATGTCATGCAGACAACTCCCGCACAGATAGCCATCCTCACTGTTCCCGCTGAATGTGCCCAGGAAACCGCCGACATAGCCATTGGCGAAGGAATCAAGGCGATCTGGAATTTCACCCCCTACAGGGTCAAGACCGCAGAAGGTATCGTGATGGCCAATACGTCGATCTACGCCCACCTCGCACTGATCTACAACCGCCTCAATGCAGACTCATAACCGGATTTGTTTTTCACACATCCCCATCTCAAGAAACAACATGAAAACAGCGATAATCGAAGGTAATCTCTCTGGAAATCCCTCATCACAGACTGCTTGGTATTTTCTTGCAGACTCCGCTCTGACCAATGCCGGAAAACCCTTCTTCATTCCGGAATTCGCAGAAAGTTTCGAAGTGTGTCTGGCGCCACTTGTGAGAATATCCCGGCTTGGCAAATCAATAGCTCCCAAATTTGCTCCCCGTTATTACAGCGAGATAGCGCCTGCCGTGCATTTCAGGGCTCCTGAACTCAGAGCCAGACTGCTCAAGGAGGGATTACCTCAGGACATGGCCTACAGTTTCGACCGTTCACTCATATACGGAAGCTTTAAAGAAGCCGAAACCATCGAGCGTGACGGGATAAAAATGTTGAAAAACGGAGTTGTAGTGGCCGAAAGATTACCTGGATCAACACTTGAAGCTGCAGCCCATGCTCTTGAAGCTGTGAGCGCATTCAACACTATGAAAACCGGAGACCTTATAGTTCCCGGGCTTTCTGAAGGAGTCCGGATCGAACAGGACGACCGCATTGAGCTTCTCTCAGGCAATGAACGTCTGCTTTTAGTGGCAATCAGATAACGGTTTCCCTTGCCTCAGACACATTTATCGGCCATGCTGATGTTCTCCATTTTCATTACCCGGCGTTTTCTGCAATAAAAGAATTGATTTTAAAGTTATAATTGAGTCAGAGCACATCATGCCTTCACTCTCCACCCAATCCCTTATATGACACTTACACAAGCCTCAATAATAATGTCGCTTTCCACAGCTTTGCTGTTTCCGGCAAAAGCCATGGCTCAGAACGACATCAAAGACAATGAATTCAATCCCATCAACACGGGAGTGACATCTCTTGCCATCACACCCGATGCAAGAGGATCAGGCATGGGTAATCTCGGAGCTGCGACAGATCCGGATGTGAACTCCCAGTTCTGGAATCCCTCAAAATATGCATTTGCCTACAGCAAGGCCGGAGTGGCAATATCCTACACTCCCTGGCTGCGCAAAATAGTGAACGACATCTTCCTTGCCGACCTCTCAGGCTATTGGAAACTCGGAGATTATGACAATCAGGCTCTTTCAGCATCACTGCGTTATTTCTCTCTCGGCGAGGTGACTACCGGTTCTATCGGAGGAGCGGCTGCCCAGACAATTAATCCTTATGAATTTGCCATTGATCTCGGATACTCGCGTAAGCTTTCCGAGAAGTTCTCGATGGGTGTTGTCCTGAGATATATTCTCTCCGACCTCTCATATACCGATGAGATGTCGGGCGAATCAAATACTGCGGCAAGTGCGTTTTCCGCAGACATATCAGGTTATTACGTCACTTACCCCATGATCGGCCGTAACGAATGCCAGTTCGCGTGGGGATTCGACATTTCCAATATCGGAACAAAAGTGAGCTACGACCACGGCTCCCACTACTCTTTCCTGCCGACAAACCTGCGTATCGGAGCTCAGTTCATGTTCCCGCTCGCCGACTATCACACATTGGCTGTCGGTCTTGACCTTAACAAACTTCTCGTGCCTACAATGCCACGTGAACGTGACTACGACATGACAACAATAGAGGGACAGACCGCGTATGAGGAAGCGAAAGAGAAATGGGAAGAGATGTCTCCGATCACCGGAATATTCAAAAGTTTTACAGATGCTCCGGGAGGTTTCAGCGAAGAGCTGAAGGAGATCAATGTCTCCACCGGTGCGGAGTATTCCTACAACCAACAGTTTTTCGCCCGCATGGGCTATAATTATGAGAACCGCATGAAGGGTGGCAGAAGTTATTTCACCTTCGGTGCGGGATTCTCGATCAGTGCTCTGCGACTTGACGCATCCTATATGCTCGCCACCGCCCAGAGTTCTCCGCTCGACCAGACCCTGAGATTCACGCTGAGCTTTGACATGGATGGTATCAAGGACCTACTCGGAAAAAAATAAACATCAATCAAAAACAAAAACTGAAATCATGATAAGAATCGGACAAGGATATGACGTGCATCGTCTTGTGGAAGGCCGTGACCTCTGGATCTGCGGCATCCGCCTCGAACATACTCACGGACTTTTAGGCCACAGCGACGCCGACGTGGCCATACATGCCTTATGCGACGCAATTCTCGGGGCTCTTGCTCTCCGCGACATAGGTTATCATTTCCCTGACACCGATCCGAAATACAAGGGAGCTGACAGCAAGCTCCTGCTGGCTGAGGTGTGCCGTATGGTGAGAGAGCGTGGCTGGGAAATCGGAAACACTGATATCACCATCATGGCCGAGGCTCCCAAATTCAAGCCACACATTGACGAGATGAGAGCGAAACTTGCTGAAGTCATGAATATTGACATTGACTGCGTGTCGGTAAAAGCCACCACAACAGAAGGGCTCGGATTCACAGGAAGAAAAGAGGGAATCGCTTCGAATGCCGTAGCTCTTCTTGTGAAACAATAACACACATTCTGCAAGATACAGATCTTTGTTGCAGTCAACTAATCTAAATTTTTATTCCTGATCAGAAGTGGGAGACCAACTCAACGAAAACCAGCAGTCCGCCGTGGAAGCCACGGAAGGAAGAGTGAGAGTGGTGGCAGGTGCAGGCTCGGGTAAAACCAGGGTCCTTGCCCACCGCTATGCTTTCCTTGTGAATGAAATCGGTGTGAGCCCGGGGAATATCCTCTGCCTCACCTTCACCAACAAGGCCGCCATGGAGATGAAAAGGAGAATCTCCACCATGGTTGACCGCGGCAGTGTCAACGACTTCATCTGCACCATCCATAGCTTCTGTGCCAAATTTCTCCGGAAAGAGATCTATCGCATCGGATATCCCAGAAATTTCATCATAATGGATGAGGAAGACGGGAAGGCGCTTGCCCGACAGGCCATGCAGGAATTCGGAATTGACCGCAGAAAAACCACGGCCGAAAGGTTTCTGACACAAGTATCCGCTTTCAAAGGTTATGAGCCCATGCTCTATATCCAGCGCCATCTGCTACCATGTTCCTCCCCTCAGACTCCCGATGCAACTGTGAGATACCTGAAGCTACAGCTCAAGCAGTTCGCACTCGATTATGACGATCTCCTCTTTTTCACGCTCTATATTCTCGAGCACTTCGAAGACGCACGTAAGGAATGGACGGAGAAACTCAACTATGTCATGGTGGATGAGGTGCAGGACTGTTCGGGCGATGACTGGAAACTCCTGCATGCGATAACGAGGCATCACGGAAATCTCTTTGTCGTGGGCGACCCCGATCAGGCCATCTATGAATGGAGAGGTGCTAATCCGAAGATGTTTGTAGACTTCAAGGCAGCTACCGACATCATTCTGAATGAGAATTACAGAAGCACACCCGACATTCTCGATGTGGCGAATTCTATTATAGAGCACAACCGCAACAGGGTGAAAAAAGACCTCTTCACATGGAAAATGAATGAGCGCCAGGCTGTGCATCTTCATTCCAAATCAGAGAAAGAGGAGGCTGAATTCATAGCCGGACGAATTGAGGAGGGAATCAAAAATGAGGGCATGACCTACTCACAGTTTGCCATCCTCTATAGAAGTTCGTTTCTTTCCCGCAATATAGAACAGGCGCTTCTTAAACATCATATTCCCTACACAGTGTGGGGTGGTGTCAGGTTTTTCGAAAGGAAGGAGATAAAGGATGTGGTGTGCTATCTCCGTCTGATAGCATCAGACAAAGATGACACCGCTTTCCGCAGAATAGTCAATCTCCCAGCCCGTAAATTCGGCGAAGCCTCCATGAAGGCTCTCGAGAAGATTGCCGCTGAGGAAAACATATCGATGATGGAGGCGCTTAGAGCCAATATTGACGTAAAACCCTTCGCCAAACCATCTTTGTTGAAATTCATAAGACTCATTGAGGAAGCGCGTCTCAATGCTTCGGTTATGAGTGTGTCTGAACTCACAGACTGGGTTATGACAATATCCGGGCTTTCTGATCTTTACCGTACAGATGAAGAGGAGGAACGCCTTGAGAATATAGCCGAACTCATAAATTCCATGAAGGAGTTTGAGAAAGGCAGGATTGATGATGGCGACACAGACCTCACCTCATATCTTCAGGAAATATCACTCTACACCAACACTGACCGCACACTCGATTCTGACAAAGTGCGGATGATGACCATCCATCAGTCGAAGGGACTTGAATTCCCGGAGGTGTTTGTCGTAGGCCTTACAGAGGGAATCTTCCCTAATCATCGTTCCATCCGCGAACGTCGTCAGGATGGTGAGGAGGAGGAGAGAAGGCTGATGTATGTGGCAGTGACAAGGGCTGAAAGGATGTTGTGGCTATGCGAGTCCGAGGGATTCCTAAATGAAAACGGAGCCCTCAGATATCCGTCAAGATTCTTTTCCGAAGTCAGCGAGGGACTGCTGAGGGTTGAGGGGCAGCTCGATCCTTCTCTGCTTGAAGGCACCAAAGGTCTTGTGAAGATGCTGAATGAGGATCTCGGACAGGCTGCCGAGGCTCCTATGGAATGCGGCACCAAGGTGAGACACAAGGTGTTTGGAGAGGGAGTGATCGAGTCGTATGACGCCACCTCGAAATCTTATAAAGTAAGATTCGGCAACACAACCCGCAATCTTCTTCCCCGCGTGTTGGCTCCGGCCTGAAACTCAGCTTTCCTGACAATATAGAAAAACGAAGAATCCATCCGACTCATTAATGCCGATGGATTCTTCGTTTATATCGGGGGCTGTCTCCCCGTTCTCTTTATTTTCCAGTATCGGGATATTACTCCCCTCTGTTTTCTTTATTGAAAATATGGCGCAGACGAGAGAATATCCTCTTTGACGTTGATTCAGTAGGAACGATATTGGGAGACTCTCTGAGGCTCTCTATTGCCGCCTTCTCTGAATCAGAAACATTCTCAGGCACATATACCATCACGTTCACAAGGAGATCACCCCGCACATTGCTGTTCATCTGAGGAAGACCTTTTCCACGCAGGCGAAGCACCTTTCCGGGCTGTGTTCCTGCAGCGATCTTCAGTCGTGCGCGACCATCCACTGTGGGCACCTCCGCGCTTCCGCCCAGTGCCGCAGTCGGGAAGTCGAGCATAAGGTTATATATAAGGTCATTGCCGTCACGTATCAGCTCGGTATCTTTCTCCTCCTGAATGACGATAAGGAGGTCGCCGTTCACACCGCCGTGTCTCGGAGCGTTACCCTGTCCTCTCATGGTGAGAGTCATGCCGTCTTCAACTCCTGCAGGAATATGGAAGCTGACAATCTCCTCCTTTTTCTCAACTCCTGAGCCGTTGCAATAGGAGCATGCTTCGGAAATAACCTTTCCTTCACCGTTACATTCAGGACAAACAGCCTCGCTCTGCACAGGGCCGAACATCGACTGTTGGACTCTTGAGATATAGCCTGTGCCATGGCATCTCTGGCAGGTGTGGAAAGCTGTGCCGTCTTTCGCGCCGGTGCCCTTGCAATGCTCGCAGGCCACAAGGCGAGGAATCTTCAGCTTCTTGTCGACTCCGTTCATTATGTCCTTCAGGGTTACCTTCACAGTGATGCGGAGGTCTGTGCCCTTGTTTACATGCTGACGCGGACGGCCGCCTGCGGCACCCCCGAATCCACCGAAGTCACCACCGAAGCCACCCATTCTGCCTCCGAAGATATCACCGAAATGAGCGAAAATATCCTCCATCGACATGCCGCCGCCATAAAATCCTCCGCCGCCGGCACCTCCTCCGAATCCCTGGGGACCCATGGAGTGTCCGAACTGGTCATATTTGGCTCTTTTGTCGGCATCACTGAGCACATCATAGGCTTCCGCCGCTTCCTTGAATTTCTCTTCGGCTGCCTTATCGCCCGGATTTTTATCCGGGTGATATTTGATAGCCATCTTACGATAGGCTTTCTTTATCTCATCGGGTGTGGCGCTTTTCGACACGCCAAGCACTTCATAATAATCTCTTTTCTCTGCCATGGCTTACTCTTGATTTTTTATCTTTTAAGACCTCGTGTTTTCATCTCTGAATCACTGGCCCACAACCACCTTGGCATGACGGAGAACCTTATCATTGATCATATATCCCTTCTCCACAGTGTCGAGAATCTTACCTTTCTTCTCATCGTCAGGTACGGGAACCGCTGATATGGCCTCATGCCTGTCTGCATCGAAGACATCATCTGCAGGATCCATCTCCTTCACGCCATTGGCTGCAAGATATTTCTTAAGTTTATTATAAATGAGCGACATGCCCTCTTTCATGGCTTCGCTGTCATTACTTGTCTCCGCTGCCTTGAGACCGCGCTCGAAATCATCCATTATCGGAAGAAGGCCTTTAAGCACATTCTCGCCGGCATTACGGATAATCTCGCTTTTCTCTTTCAGAGTCCTCTTACGGAAGTTGTCGAATTCCGCCATCAGGAAAAGATATTCCTTCTTCTCCTTGGCCACCTGGTCCTGAAGTTCGCTCACCTGCTTCTCAAGCATATCGGTCTCGCTCACAGCTTCTGCTTCCTCAACTGTCTCCTCGTCCGGAACAAGCTCTTCTATCTGGGCATCTGTAACTTCCGGATTGTTGACAATTTCCTCTTCCCCGGCTTTTGCTGAGTCGGAATTATTCTGATATTTATTCTTGTTATTTCCCATAATGGATTGTTTTTAGTTGTTTCCAATCAAATATCAAGCCAATTATTGTTAATTGCCACAGATATTATCTACACTTTTCCTGACAATTCCACAACATGGGATCACGCAACTGTGAAATCCCACAATCTCTCAAAGGCTTATAATCTGAACAACCAAACGCCGTCATAAGTTGAGGAAAAATGGTTTAAGGCCTCCCTTGCACTCTCCTCTTCTGTGAAAATGCCATAGAATGATGAGCCGCTGCCCGACATTGAAGCATACACAGCTCCTCTGCGATAAATATCCTCCTTCAGCACCTCAAGCTCTTTATGAGCGGGGAATATCGATTCCTCGAAGTCATTCCTTACTTTATTCTTCCATTCCTCAAGGGGAAGATATGTGAGAAAACGGAGATCAAAGTCCGGTTTGCGGGGAGTGATTCCGGCAAAAGCCTCTTTCGTCGATATATAAACCGGAGGCTTCACAAGAAGCAGCCATTTACCTTTAAGATCAATCTCCACAGGGTTTAATATCTCTCCTATCCCCTCCGCAAAGCAAGGAGTATTGTAGATAAAAAACGGACAATCGGCACCGAGTCTGCCTGCCATTGCCGCAAGCTTCTCTTTCGAGAAAGGATAGCCAAGGATCTCGTTCAATGCCAAAAGAGTAAAAGAGGCATCGGCACTTCCTCCCCCGAGACCTGCGCCATCAGGAAGATGCTTGTCGAGAATAATATTGAAAAGTCCGATGTTCTCATCCGGACCTGTCTCATCGAAATATGACCGCAGGAAAAGTGTGGTGGCCTTGACCACAAGGTTCTTCTCGGGCGGACAATCCATCTTTCTCCCCATAAACTGGAAACGGCAGCCCGAAGGCTTGTTCTTCTCAATGTTAACCTCAAGAATGTCGTCGAAAGGATCGAGCTGCTGGGGCATGCCGCTCTCTTCGCCTACCGGAAAAAACACCGTCTCGAGGTCATGATAACCGTCTTCGCGCTTTCTGATTATATTTAGTCCAAGATTTATCTTGGCATTAACAAACTTTATCATTATGGTCTAAACTTATTTTAACCACAAATTTAAATAAAAAACTTCAATCTGCGTTTGTTTTTAAAGAACAGTAATACATTTTTCAAACATGAAAAACCTACTTATCCCTACATTTTTATTTACTACTGTATTGTGCGGGAATGCAAAAGTGGTTCCCTCGACTCTTATCGACAGCAATATGGTGCTTCAGCAGAATACTGAAGTAAGACTCTGGGGCAAGGCCGATGCCGGGAAAACCCTGACAGTAAAACCCTCCTGGGCTGCAAATTCCTACAGTTGCAAAGTAGAAAAGAACGGCAATTGGGAAATCATGATTCCCACGCCTGCCGCCTCATTCAATCCTCAGACCATCACCCTCGATGATGGCACACCGCTTGTGCTTGACAACATCCTTATCGGAGAAGTCTGGCTGGCAGGCGGACAAAGCAACATGGAGATGCCGCTCAAAGGATTCGGCGGCTGCAACATTGATGGAGGCACTGATGAGATTGCCGCCTCACGGAAATGGGCTGACCGCGTGAGAGTCTACAACGTGCCCATGACCAGAAGTTATGAACCTGTTGACACGCTCAACGGGAAATGGATGGTGCCGGGCCCGGACACCGCTCCTGATTTCAGCGCCACAGCATGGTATTTCGCCACCCGTCTCAGCGAGGTGCTCGATATTCCCGTGGGAATCGTGAGATGCGCGTTCGGTGGTACAAGAGTGGAAAGCTGGCTCAGCCGTGAGATTCTCGAGGAATATCCCGATGTGTCGCTCAAGGAGAAAGACATAGAGGCCATGCCTCATTATCTCGTGCCCCTGATGATGTATAACGCGATGTTCTATCCCGCAAAGAAATTCACATACGACGGGATCATCTGGTATCAGGGATGCTCCAACGTCGGTGCTCACGAGACATATGCCGACCGTCTCGCCACTATGGTTGACTTCTGGAGAAAAGAGATCGGAAGAGGAGATATCCCCTTCTATGCAGTGGAGATCGCACCCTACGATTATGATTCACCTGAACAGGATAACAAAGGTGCTCTCCTGAGGGAAGCGCAATGGAAAGCCATCGACATGATTCCCAACAGCGGACAGATATCCACCAACGATCTTGTGAAACCTTATGAAAGGATGAACATCCACCCCGGAGACAAAGCGAGTGTAGGTCATCGTCTGGCAAGCCTCGCACTAAACAGGAAATATGGCAAAAAGCAGTTCCTTTGCGAGTCTCCGAGATATAAGTCTCACACCGTGAAAGGTAATGAAGTGTGGGTAGCCATTGATTCCAAAGAGAACGGCATATGCCGCAACTATGACATACGCGGTTTTGAAGTTGCAGGCAAGGACAAAGTGTTCTATCCTGCCGACAATGCAAGACTCAACTGGCAGACCAATGAGATTGTGGTTTCTTCAGACAAAGTGCCCGAGCCCGTGGCTGTGAGATATTGCTTCAATGATTTCCAGACCGGAACACTTTACGGAGGTGACTGGCTTCCCCTGATCCCCTTCAGAAGCGACAACTGGTAAATTCTCACTTCACATCTTCTTCCTGAGTTGAGAAGGCCAGAGAATGGCAAGCACCACACCCCTCAGAAGAAGATATGCCAGAAAGGCACACCAGACTGATTCATTTGAACTGACGGCTATTTCAATTCCGTTGCTGACTCTAAGGAAAGCCACTCCGAAAAAGGCCAGCGTGGCAAGAAAAGTGGCAAGAAGCATTTTTCCGGTGTCGGTGATGCCCACATAAAAGCCGTCGTAGATAAATGCCCAGGCAGACACAAGAGGTATGAGCCATATCCAAAGGCTCATACCTTTTACTTTTTCCCTTACATCATCCTCATCCGTAAGCATCGACGTTACTTCTCCGCTGCAGAAGAAATACAATAAGAAAAAGAGGAGAGCCACCATGAGAGTCCAGCGAAGGAGTGCCTTTACACTTCGGATCATCATTTCCTTGTCATGAGCGCCATGCCAGCGTCCGGTGAGCGCCTCCGCACTGAAGGCAAATCCATCCATGAAAAAGGAAAAGAATGTGAAAAACTGCATCAGAATCGCATTCACGGCAAGTGTCATGGCGCCGAGTCTCGCACCGGCCGCCGTCACACCAAGACTAACCATAATGATGCAGAACGACCGGAAAAACAGATTTACGTTCACAGTAAAGAAACGCAGAAGCCCTCCGCCGTCAATTATTTCGCGCAGACCGCAGAACAGATGTTTGCCGCGACGGAATCTGACCGCCGCTGTTATCCCTATCAGCAGACCGATCCAGTTGGCAGAAACAGTACCTATGGCGATACCCTCGAATCCAAGAGAGAAATGGAACACAAGAATAAGACTTGCAATGATATTGATAACATTAACGCCTATCGCAATCACCATCGGCCAGACAGTGCACTGCATTCCCACAAACCATCCGCTCAGAGACATTGTGGCAAGCAGGGAGGGTGCTTCCCAGATGCAGATTCTGAAATAGACCCTGACAAGGTCCCCCACTTCAGGCTCGGGATGAATAAGATAAAGAAGCAATTCCAGGATGGGATTCTGAAAAACCACAAGCAGGAATCCCAGCAGCAGTCCGAGGAAGAAGGAACGTGTAAACACTTTGCTCTCCTCCTTTTCATCCTTTCTGCCGAATGCCGATGCCGTGAGTCCGGTCGTGCCCATTCTCAGAAATCCGAAGAGCCAGAATATCACATTCAGCATCATGGTTCCTACAGCTATGGCAGCAAGAAAAAGCTCCGACCCGAGATGGCCGGAGATTCCTGTGTCACAGAGGCCGAGCAGCGGCACCGTGATGTTGCTCACGATGGCCGGAACGCTCAGCCTCAATATCTCTTTATCAAGATTCAAAACTATCTGTATTATACAGGAGTCATCAAATCAGTATCCGAACTCCTGACCTTTTCTAACAGCGGGTATGCCGTTTTTCATCCATTCGGGCATCGGATCACCTTTGAGGTAATGGTCGAAAAACTGCTGAAGCCTCTTAGTAATATCCTTGCGGTTACGACGCTCCTTGAGATTATGGGCCTCACCGTTATACTGAAGCATCCATACGGGTTTGCCAAGTCTGCGGAGTGCCATAAACATCTCTATTCCCTGATACCAGGGCACTGCACCGTCATCATCGTTGTGCATGATTAGAAGCGGAGTTTTCACCCTGTCCGCATGAAACACCGGAGAGTTGGCTATATACAGTTCGGGAGCCTCCCAGAGATTTCTTCCGATTCGGCTTTGTCCCACTTCATACTGTGCCTGACGTGAATCGCCGGAACCCCAGCGTATACCTCCGAAAGCAGAAGTCATATTAGCCACGGGGGCACCCGAACCCGCACATGCGAACATATCCGTGCGGGTCACGAGATAAGCAGTCTGATAGCCGCCCCAGCTCTGGCCGTCAATACCGATTCTCTTGCGGTCGATGTTGGGATATCTGCGGCAAACCTCATCCACACCGGAACATACATAGTTGTAAGCGTTCTCTCCGGGAATCCCGGCGGTGTAATGGATATCAGGCACAAAAATCACATAACCCCTGCTGACATAAAACGGGAAATTGATCCAGCTCCATGAGGGTTCCATGTCATAGTGTTTATAAAGATCCTGTGAGTAGGTCTCATAGAAATAGCAGAGCATAGGATATTCCTTGTTAGAATCGAAGTCTTCCGGAAGATAAAGCACTCCCTCGGAAGGCTTTCCATCATAGGCATACCATTTCACAAGCTGTGCCGTTCCCCAGTTATATTCACTCATCTGAGGATTGGAGTTTGACACTTTCTCGGTCTTGGAAGCCACGAGACCCTTTGAGACATAGACGTTAGGAGATGTGCTGAAGTTGGCCTGTATCCAGCTGTAGACATCTGCATTCAAAGCCTTACGGAACTGGGAGATGCTGTATTCTCCCATAAAATCGATCTTGGGAGAAACCGGACGCAGACTGAATCTGGAGCTTGCTATTCCATTGCGCTTATCAGCATAACCGAAAACAGAATATACCACTGTCTCTCCATCTCTGAAGGCTCTGAAATCAGGATCGGTGGGTACATAACGGAATCTTACATCACGTTTTCTTCCCTCTCCGGCTGTTATATTCACCGGATCTGCCACTCCTTTCGGATCAAGTCCGATCACGTCATGACGGTCATATACAAGAAGACGCCCGTCTCCGCTTGTCCAGCCCATGATACCACAGGCCTCACTGTCTGTGACGGGGCGGTCGGTATCTGTGTCCCACAAAGGTTCAGAAACTTTTCCGCTCACAAGAACGGTTTTTCCGGATGCTATCTCATACGTGTAGTAATTCCGGTCGGTAAACCATACCACAAACTTATCGGCGGGTGACAACGAGAAGGACTCTGCAGGCACTGTGCCAACCTCTTTCTCCCCTCCCGTAAGAACATTCTTTACACAAAGACGGACCGGGAACTGATAATCCCACTGCACCTCGATGCCATGTTTTGAATAATCGGCAATCAGGGCCCAGTCGCCGTCCCATCGGTCAGGAGCCGAGACTTCTGCAAGAGGATCCGAAGTGAGAAGAGTCTGACGTCCGCTTGCAAGATCCACCACCACGGGGAACGTGTGTCGTCTCAGACGGTCTACCTGACTGAGTTCCTGAGGCGGGGTGTATGGAGCATCCCATCTCCATATATCAAGCGATGGAGTCTCGAAACTTACAAGGGTGGTATCGTCGGGAGCCACATACGGAGCTACACCCACCACAAGTCTTTCTCCATTGTGGGAAAATTCAGGACGGGAATACTGATTCAGGAATAGATCATTGGCAACCTTTATCTCTATCGCTTTGGAATCATGGTTGCCGGAAGTAAGATCTGAAAGAAAAAGCCTGGCCTTGCGTGTTCCTGTCTCGACAGAGTCATCAGAAGCCACGAAAGCGAGACGCGTCGCCTCTCTGTTAAACACCGGCAATCCGTAAAACTTGCGGTCGCGGTCTATGAGGAAGAACGTATCATCGGGAATATTGAGCACCGCAGCACCGTCAGTGGCCAGTGTGTCACTCTTCTCCTTACGGAGATTCATTGCCAGATAACTTCCATTTTCTGAGAAAGTGTACTCACCCACCCAGTTGATGACCCTGCTCTTGCCGTTGGCGAGATTTTTCACCACCAACGGACGTCCGGCCTTGTCGTTGGAAAGTGACTTTGGCTTGATAAGAGTAGTGTCGGAAGACAGCCAGGCCACGGCCTCACCCTTCTTTCCGGGGATGGCATAAGAGATGACATTTCCGATCTTCTCTATTTTTCCCGTAGCGAGATTCACAATCGCCAGTGAATCCTGGGGAAGATCAAACTTCTTCTTTTTTGCGATCTTTGCTTTTCTTGTCTCGTGGAAATACGGCTTTATCAATGCGAAAGCCCATTTCCCATCTGCTGAGAAAGAGGGTCGGTAACCCCTTTTTATCTCAATCTGATTCCCTTTCGAGGTGTGGTTAAGATAAAGGATACCATCACCCTCCTGGGGATTCAGGGCAAATGCCTCCCAGCCTCCGTCGTTAGAAACCGAATAGTTGGAGACTTTCTGCCACCGGTCGAAATCAGCATGGTCAAGCACCTTCTTGGCACTCCCCGCCGACACCGAAAGGAGAGCTGTCATCAATAATAGAAAACTTTTTTTCATGACGGTCTGTCTGATAAGGGGGCGACAGTTGCCGCCCCCGGGTTGTGGTATTATTCCTGATTTAAGTTCATGAGTTGATTACGGATTTCTCCATCTCCGCCTGAGCCATCAGTCAATCTTGTGAAGATTGTGGCCCATACGCTCCTTCTTGGTGTGCATATAGAAGCGGTTGTATTTGTTCGGCTCAACTTCAAGAGGGATATTCTCTGTCACCTGAAGTCCATACCCCTCAAGTCCGATTCTCTTGACAGGGTTATTGGTCATGAGCCGCATTTTCCGTATGCCGAGTGCATGGAGGATATTGGCACCCACTCCATAATCCCTTTCATCAGCCTTATGGCCAAGATGAATATTGGCATCTACCGTGTCAAGACCATCTTCCTGCAGTTTATAAGCCTTGATTTTCTCCATCAGACCGATGCCACGGCCCTCCTGATTGAGATAAATGATGGCACCTCTCCCCTCTTTCTCTATCATCTTCATGGCAAGATGAAGCTGCTCGCCGCATTCGCATCGCATTGAGCCGAAAATATCACCTGTCATGCATGAGGAATGCACTCTCAAAAGCACAGGCTCACCATCTCTCACATCCCCCTTGATCAAGGCTATGTGTTCGAGATTGTTGTCCTTCTGGCGGAAGGGTATGAGATGGAAATGTCCGTAGGCTGTGGGAAGATCCACCTCCTCTCCCATCTCCACCATAGATTCAGTGCGCATCCTGTAGGCTATGAGATCGCGGATACTCACAAGTTTCAGACCCCATTCATCAGCCCTCTTTCTGAGTTCCGGCAGACGGGCCATAGTGCCGTCATCGCTCATTATCTCCATGAGTGCCGCTGCCGGCTGCAGACCCGCAAGACGAGCGAAATCCACAGCGGCCTCAGTGTGTCCGCAACGCTGGATAACACCTCTGTCCTGGGCATAAAGGGGATTTATGTGGCCGGGACGTCCGAACGTGGCCGGAGTTGATGAGGGATCTGCAAGGGCTCTGATGGTTGCGGCACGGTCCTCCGCAGATACACCCGTGGTGCAACCATCGAGCTTGTCTACAGTCACTGTGAAAGGGGTACCAAGCACCGAAGTATTGTCTTCCACCTGATGAGGAAGATCAAGCTCACGGCAACGGGCATTTGTGATAGGAGCGCAGAGCACTCCTCTCGCATGCTTGAGCATGAAATTAACATCTTCTGCCGTGATCTTTTCTGCGGCGATGATCAGATCGCCCTCATTCTCACGGTCCTCATCATCTACCACGATAATGAATTTTCCATTGCGGAAATCCTCTATCGCATCCTCTATGCTGTCGAGACGTATCTTATTGTTATCCATTTCGAGTTATATTTATCACCGTTTCCGAATATTCAGCGGAGTTTGCACTCCCACTCGGAAAAGTGGTTTATGTTATTTCACTACAAAAATCGAGAAATTTACGCTTCCGTAAACCCTATGCTGGCTGAATCCGGGAAGACGTGAAAAATCCCGGGTCTTAGAATGCTCGATTATCACTATTGTTCCCGGTCTGACCATCGGGGAATTCAATATGAGTTCCGGCACTTCCTCAAATCTCGGATGGTCATATGGAGGATCAGCGAAAATAAAGTCATATTGTCGCGAGCACGTGTCGATAAACCTGAACACATCCCCTTTGATCACGCGCAGGTTCTCATCACCGAGTTTCTCCTTCACGCTTCTGATAAACTGCGACTGAACGGCAGCCTGCTCCACAGCCGTCACTTCCGCACATCCTCTTGACAGGAACTCAAAGCTGATGGCACCGGTTCCGGCAAAAAGGTCGAGCGCCGTTTTTCCCTCGAAGTCCTCCATATTCTCAAGGACATTGAAAATATTCTCCCTCGCGAAATCTGTAGTGGGTCGCGCAGTGATGTTTTTCGGAACGTCAAAACGTCTGCGGCCATATTTTCCTCTGATTATTCTCATTGTCTCATCATTTTGATTGTTTCCCCGAGCCAATGCCCTCTGACAGTTTCAGCATTGACAGAATAATTTCAGCTGTTGCGGGTGAATTTCTCAAAAGTCATTCTCACCTCGTCATTTACAGGAGTGCCCTCGGATATAATCCTGACATCCGCCGGTTTCAGGCCATAGACTTCCATTATGTTGAATGCATGATAAGCTATGTCGGGATCAGCTGAAACAGGATGTGTGGATCCTGATAAAAGTCTGTCGTCATCCATTAGGATAAAGTCGGCTTCGGCCACACGGTTGTCAATCACCATCCTGAGTCCCGACTCAACTCTTCTGTGCCTCTGAAAGGCAAGCATCAGGTGGCTGCTGATACGCGCTCCGGGGAACGTGCGGTTGAGAAACCCTTTCAGTCCTGGAGTCATAGAGAACGCCACCGTGATATCCTTGTCTGACTCACACATCACATCGGCAGGTTCCGACTCGTAGACAGCGGTGTAATAATTCTCCTCCGCTCCTTCAGTATCCACAATAAGCTCCGTGGGCATAAAAAGAGTGCGGGGATCATAGACCACTATGCGTGCAGAGAAATCATCAAGCACTCTGGGATGATCATAGACCGCATTTTCAATAAGATGCAACAAACCGGAGCCACCTTTCTCCCAATGCGTGGAGAAAAGCTCCTGAGGCTCCACATCATCGTGGAGAGTGTTTTCAAGATGGGCAGAGACTCCGTCGGTGAAAATCCTCACTATAAGTCGCCACTGTCCGGTGTCGGCATAGTCTGCCGCTGTCAGTGTGGTCATGATCAACTATAAATTTGCCACAAATTTATAAAATTTCCACCACATCTGCAACCCAATAAATCACCTCTCGCCAATCACAGAGACAGGGTCCGTATATTATAGTCGATATCAGTTTGAGATTTCTCCGCAGATGCTGAATTCCATATAATTGGCCACCTCTTCCGGGGTCATACCTTTGCCGAGAAGATACATCAGTTTGGTTATGGCCGCCTCGGAAGTGAGATCATGTCCCGACACCACTCCGGCATTTGCAAGCTCAAGACCGGTGACATATCTGAAAGGATGCACACTTCCGTTGTTGCACTGGGTGATATTCACTACCACCACTCCACGCTTTACCGTCTCACGGATGGCATCGATAAACCATTGATCGTTCGGACCGTTACCGGCTCCGAAGGTCTTCAAAACAATTCCCTTTATGCCGGGGATGGAAAGCATATGTCTCACCACATCCTCCTTTATGCCGGGGAATAGATCCACATAAAGCACATTGCAGTCCATCTCATAATGCACCTTTAAAGGGGCTCCCGAATGTCTCGGACGCCAGAGAGCATCTCGGTTGAAAGTAATGCCGAGTCCGATCTTTGCGAGTTCAGGATAATTGTTGCTTTTGAAAGCATTGAAATTGTCGGCGCTCTTTTTGGTGCTTCTGTTGCCTCGCCAGAGATAGTTTTCAAAGAGGATGGCAACTTCCCTGATCATAGGCCGCCCGTCGCGGTCACGAGCCGCGGCTATCTGCAAAGCTGTGATAAGGTTCTCCTCGCCGTCAGTGCGGACTTCTCCGATAGGAAGCTGACTTCCGGTTATGATCACAGGTTTGTCAAGATTCTCGAGCATAAAGCTCAGGGCAGATGAAGTGTAGGCCATGGTATCGGTGCCGTGAAGCACGACAAAACCGTCAAAGTCCTTATAGTTGTCTTCTATCACCTTGGCTATTTCCCCCCAGTGGCCGGGAGTCATGGCCGAAGAATCTATAGGCACTGAGAATTGAAAGCTTGATATCTCGAAATCAAGCATTTTCAGTTTAGGCACATTGTCAAGAAGGTGATTGAAATCCACCGGTTCGAGCGCATGGCTCACGGGATTCTCCTTCATTCCGATTGTACCTCCTGTGTAAATCATCAGGATTTTGGGGCGGGGAAGAGACGTCATATTTTTCAGCAAATTCCCTCCGGCCATGCATCATCGCATTCAACAGGGGAATTAACAATGCAAAATTAGCAAATTGACATGACAAATGCAAGAATCCACCATATAATCGGAGAATTAATTGACACTTTATCTGCAATTCAGGATACCCGGCTCATTTCCGAGAAGGACCTCACTTTATTTCTCAATAATAAGCGGAGCCCCGGGTAAACCCACATAAACCTCCGGTTTTTTCCCGACATTATACTCCTTTGCAAACGCGGCTGCTTCCTTCAGGGTGTCGAATGATGCTGCGATAACATAAAAATTCCCATCAGGAGATTCAGCGGAAAATGATTTGTAGCCTTTCGAAAAGAGATCACTCACCTGTGCCGCGCAGTTTGTGGGCATTCTATAACTTGCCACAGCCACATTCCACTTATGCATCTGATTCTCAAGTCCGCCGGTGAATTTAAGACGGGAGGTTATGACATAGACGGAATCACCGTCAATAATCTGCTTTCTCGGAGCATCAAGCCGCTGAAGACCGCCTGCCGGAAGAACCATATCAGGATCCGTAGCCTCGGCCTTGCGTTTCTGCTGGGCCACATCATAGGCAGCCTTATAATTTTTCTCTGTCGGCTTGCAGGCAGTGCCACAGAGCATGAGCGACACAACAGCGCCAGTCAATATTATCTTCTTCATATAAAGTCTTTTTTCATCCAAACGGAGAGACATTTCCCTCTGGTAGGCGGAAGCCTCTCTTAATAGAATGGGGGGACACAGTTTCGGCCACTATGTCCCCCTGGATTTAATCTTTATTTCTTTCTGAATTTACGTTCTTATCAGTTCACCTGAATAATGAGGTAAGGAGTGATGCTCCAGAAATCCTTAGGATTAGTGATCTGGATAGTCTTGGTCTGATCGGCGTTCTCCACAATCTTATAGGAATCTGCCGGCATATTTGTCCAGATCTTGACTTTCTTGGCACCGGTGGGTATCACTGAGAGCGAGCGGGCATCAGCCTTTGTGAAATAAGACTCGTTGAAATCACCTTTCAGCACCTTGGTCTGGCCGAGGAATTTCTTTTCAAGAAGACCGTTCTTCTTGAGTTCCTTGTTTGTACCGATAGCATAATATACGGTGTTGGCGGCATTTTCGGCAGCCACTGTCTCAGCCTGGGCAGCCTCTTTGGCTTCAGTTTCAGCTTTCACCTGTTCCTGAGATTCGGTCACCTGAGTATTGAGCTGTTCAATCTGGCCTTTTGCAGCTGTAAGATCATTTTCAAGCTGAGCGATCTTGTCGTCCTGTTTTGTGATACGGTCTTTCAGCTGAGCGATAGTTTTCTGAAGCACACCATTCTCTTTTCCCTGGGCTTTGGCCTGAGCCTCCATCTTGTCAAGAAGAGCCTTGTTTGCAGCCAGACGGGCCTTGATGTTGGCAAGATTCTGACGGATTTCAGCCCTGCGGTCCACATTCTCTCCTGATCCCATGCTATAGAGAAGGCCTTCCTGCATATTGATTGAATCAAGGCCTGTATAGATATCTCCCATGAGGAGCATCAATGAATCATTGAAGCTGTTTGCCTCGGCATATTCAGCCGATAATTCAGCTATACGTGCTGAATCTTCAGCAAGTTTCTTACTGTTGCCTGAGCACGATGCGAGCATCAGCGCTCCAATTCCCATAAGAATAAAAGATTTCTTCATAATTGTCTTTATTAAGTTTTATTAGTTATAGTCAGTGTTTTCTGGCTTGGAACATGGTTTTTGACCACATCCGTCTACAACTATAACAATTTCGCCCTTTGCTTGGTTCAGCGTGAAATATTCGCTAAGGCCAGAAAGTGTGTCCCGATGATACGTCTCGTGCAGTTTGGAGATCTCCCGGCATACACATGCCTCTCTCTCAGATCCGAAAAATTCCACCAGCTGGCGAAGTGTGCGCTGCAATCGTTTCGGCGACTCATAAATCACCACCGTGCGCAGATCTTCCGCGAGGGCCGTGAGTCGGGTTGCCCTCCCTTTCTTTGGAGGAAGGAAGCCCTCGAACACAAAACGGTCGCACGGCAGTCCGGAAGCCACAAGCGCCGGAACAAAGGCAGTGGCGCCCGGCAGACATTCAACATCCACACCAAGCCTGCGGCATTCCCGGCTAAGCATAAAACCCGGATCGGAAATTCCCGGAGTCCCGGCATCTGAGATAAGGGCCACGTTCTCCCCTCCGAGCACACGCTCCGCTATCTTGGGAGCTTCCTCATGCTCGTTGAATTTATGATGACTCCTCATCGGGGTATGAATGTCGTAATGCTTCAGGAGCACTCCTGACGTGCGGGTGTCTTCGGCGAGGATAAGATCAGCATCCTTGAGGACCTTGACTGCCCGGAATGTCATGTCTTCAAGATTTCCCACCGGGGTAGGCACTATGTATAGTTTGCCACTCATTCCTTAAAATATTTTTTCAGGATTTCAAGAAAATCCGTCACTTCCCTGCTCTTCTGGTCCCATTGCAATTCGCCAAGGAAATAATCCTCAGCCTCATCATAACTCTCCATTGAAGCCACAAGAGCGAGAGTATTGTTGAAGTCCGCATCCGAACCGTCAAACAGTTCTCTTTTGAACCGATACCTGTCGTTGATGCTGAACACAAGCCGCCCTTTGGGTTCCACCGGTTCTGCGGTCTTCCCGCTCCTGACAGGTGCCGGAATCTCCTCTGCCTCAGGCTCCTTAGACTCTTGTGCAATCCGCACAGGCTCCTCAGGCGTTTCCACGATTTCTTCCGGCACTTCCTGCACCTCGTCAGCATCCTGAATCTCAGGCTCCTGAAAAGTCTCTACAGTTGTTCTGTAAATCTCAGTGTCAGTCTCGGGGGTTCCATGCACGGCAGGCTGGTCTGCTTCAGGGATACCTATGTTGTCAGCAACGTCTGTATCCGTGCAGTCATCTCCGCCTATCAGAGCGGCGGCTGCTGCAAGTTCCTTCCCTTTTCTGGTAATTAGCTGGGGCAACGCCTCCGGATTGTCATCACGGTTGAGTGCCAGATGCACAAGGCCCTCAAGCTCATATATATTGTCAAGCAGATGGTTTAAGTCCTCTTTATTCATCTTTCTAAATTTCGGTTTCTATCTGGTAAATATCTTTTAATTAATTGCCACCGAATCAGTCACTTCCTCAGGCTCCGTCTCCTGAAGTGTGTCTCCTTCAAGAATGGAATCGATATCGCCGGATGAACTGAAAATCTCAAGAAGCATCTTCTCTGCCGCCTTTCTGGCACGGTCGCGACTTCCGGTTATGTCATTCATGATTATCACGACGCTATGAGTAGGCGCGTAGTCATCATCAAGTTTATATCCTGCATAACACTGAATCCCTCTCATACTTCCGGTCTTCATGGCAATATAGCTGTCAAGAGGTGTTTCAGCAAGAAAACTCTTCAGCGTGCCCTCTTGCCCGGCCAGAGGGAAGAAAGACGCATAATCCGGATTCCGGCTCATATCCACGAGCATTGCCGACATGAAGTCGGCTGTAACACGGTTAGAGCGCGACAGACCTGATCCGTCAATGATTACAACGTTTTCGAGAGGCATTTTCTTTTCTTTCCACATCTCAAATTCCCTTTTGGCTGAATTTTCTGTGGAGCCGTCGCCTCCATCCAGCTTTCCGAATGTGCGCAGCATCGACTCGGCAAACATATTGTCGCTTCTCATCATACATGAACGCATGATCTCATCCACTGTGGGCGACACATGATCGAAAATACGTGTTCTCTTCCCCTCTCCGAGATCTTTTTCATCAATTATGATACCGTTTTTGGAGAAATCTGACTTCAATCTGCCGATAAAGACCCTTGAAGGATTCTCCACTGAACGTCTCCCGGAAGCATTGTCGGAGAAATTGAAGGCATGCGAACCCGTGCCATATGCCTGCCGATGGTCCTCCTTCGCCCAGGAGTCAGGCCGTGAAGGTCCTGCAAATCCGGATTCATCTATAATTATCCTTCCCTCAATTCTGTGAACACCCATTGTCTTGAGGGCTGCGGTTATCTCTTTTACGAAATCACGGCTCACGGGTTCCTCATTTGAATTAAGCGAAGGATCGGCCGAGCCCTCCACCACAAGATTGCCTCTGAGAATACCCATGTCTATATTACCGTCAATATAAACCGGAGTGTGATAACGGAAATCTACGCCGGATTTGTCAAGCAAAGCTGCCGTAGTCACCGATTTCATAATCGATGCCGGCACAAGGGGAGATTCGGAATTGTGCGACACGACAACCTTACCGTCAGAGAGGTCTGTTATTATCACTGCAATCGACTCTGGTCTGACCCCACTCTGACGCAAAAATCTATCGAGTGCTTCCGACGGAGAGGCAGCGCTGGCTCCCATAAACGTCAGCATCAGCGACAACAGGAGCCACATTATCTTTTTATCTGTCATTTTTCTTTTCAACATGGCTGCAAAGTTACAAAAGTTTTCTTAAATCATACCCGCTTTTTTGGAGTCTTAAAAAATAGTTGCTAAATTTACATTTTAAAAAAATTTCCCTTATTTATGGACACCAAGGAATTACCTCCCCGTACGCCATACACCTTCGACAGGGTGGTCCGAATTCTCTTCACTGTCTGCACTATTATCGCGATAGTCTTTCTGCTGGATTCGCTGAAGGGCGTGCTCCTTCCGTTTCTCGTGGCTTGTCTTATCGCATATATGCTTGAACCGGTGGTGAGATGGAACATGAAATGGACAAAGCTTCACAACCGCATGATTCCCGTGATGCTCACTCTGCTTGAGGCGGGCGCGCTGATCACCGGCTTCTGTTTTCTCTTCATCCCTTATCTCGTTGAAGAGACAACGCAGATGGCGGCGATGATACGCCAGTACACCACCACTCAGACACATATTCCCCACATCTCGCAGGCAATCCACGATTTCCTCCGTCAGAACATCGATTTCAATGAAATCTCCAAGATGCTCTCCCGCGACGAATGGCTGGCACTCATCAAGAAAACAGTGGCCTCGTCATGGAGTTTTCTGAGTTCAGGTCTTGCCATAGTGATGGGGGTCCTCAGCTGGCTCATAGTGGTGCTGTATGTGATTTTCATAATGCTTGACTATGAACGGATAATGCTCGGGTTCCGTCAGATTGTACCCATGCGCCACCGTCACAGCGTGCTGAAAGTGGGCTCTGACATAAAGACTGCCATGAACCGATATTTCCGAGGTCAGTTCGTTATAGCCTGCATCGTGGGAGTACTGTTCTCCATAGGCTTCCTGATCATTGGTCTCCCGATGGCCGTAGTGCTCGGCATGTTTATAGGCGTGCTGAATCTCGTGCCTTATCTTCAGCTGATTTCCCTCCCTGTCACAGCCATGCTCTGCATTGTAAGCACAGCGAACACCGGTGCTGATTTCTGGGTGATCTTCTGGGAAAGCATGGCCGTTTATATCGTGGTTCAGTGCATCCAGGACCTCATCCTCACTCCAAGGATAATGGGGAAAGCAATGGGCCTCAATCCCGCCATCATCCTGCTTTCTCTGTCCATATGGGGATCTGTGCTCGGATTCATGGGTCTTATAATAGCTCTTCCTCTCACCGCGCTCCTCATCTCTTATTACAATATTTACGTTGTGGAACGGTATGACCGTCTCCCCGCTGAAAACAAAAATAAACTCTAACGTTTCCCGATATGCTTACATTGCCTGTCTGCGTCGGTCTTGCTCCCGGCGAAGAAACCGTCTCCCAGATAGAGACAGCCACCTACTCCGAGATCAACGGAGAATCGCCCGACACTACTTCCGAGGAAAGCCATACAAACGGTCTTATCGGCGACCTGGCCTGGATTCTCCTGTTAGGAGCCATTGTGACCCTGCTTTTCAAAAAGATGAAGCAGCCCGTAGTGCTCGGATACATTCTCGCCGGATTCCTTGCAAGCCCCAAATTCGTCTATCTCCCCTCGATCTCCAATCTTGAGAATATCGAATTCTGGGCTGATTTAGGCATTGTGGTGCTCATGTTCACTCTCGGACTTGAATTCAGTTTCAAGAAGCTGATGAATTCCGGATCTTCCGCTGTAATAACAGCTCTGATCATTATTCTCGGCATGACTTTCGCCGGATTTGGAGTCGGCAAAATTCTACACCTGAATTCGATCAACTGCATATTCCTCGGCGGCATGATCTCCATGTCGAGTACGACCATAATTTTGAAGACCCTCACCGACCTCGGCATGAGACAGAAGAAATTCGCATCGCTTGTGCTGGCGGTGCTTATCATAGAAGATCTTTTCGCCGTATTGATGCTTGTCCTGCTCTCCTCACTCGCAATGGGCAATGTGGAAGGTTCGGAGCTACTCTTCTCGATGGCTAAACTTCTGTTCTTCCTTATTATATGGTTTGTGGTGGGTGTGTATCTTCTGCCGTCGTTCCTCACAAAGATCAGAAGTTTCCTTAATGACGAGACCCTTCTGATTGTGGCTATGGGCTTATGCTTCTCCATGGCCGTGTTCTCCGTGACATGCGGTTTCTCTCTCGAACTCGGCGCCTTTGTGATGGGCTCTATTCTTGCGGGAACAATCATGGCGGAAAGAATGGAAAAGGTTGTGCAACCCGTGAAAGACCTCTTCGGATCCGTATTCTTCATCTCCGTGGGTATGATGGTAGACCCCAATATCATAGCCACATACTGGTGGGAGATTCTCCTTCTTGCGGTGGTAGTGATTGTCGGCATGATCTTCTTCGGCACTTTGGGTATGCTCGTAACCGGACAGAGTCTTCAGGTTGCAATCGAGAGCGGATTCACGCTGACTCAGATCGGTGAGTTCTCATTCATCATCGCTTCGCTCGGCATGAGCCTCGGAGTGCTTCAGGAATCTCTTTATCCTATTATTGTGGCAGTCTCGGTGATCACGATTTTCACCACTCCATATTTCGTCAAGATGTCGCAGCCTGCCTATAAATATGCAGAAAGCCATCTTCCTGCCAGACTCGGTTTTCTTATTGACCGATATTCGAAACAGGTCACAGATGCCAGCGAGACAAAAAGACTCTGGCGAGATATCCTCACACGCTATCTCTGGAGAGTGGTGCTTTACTCGGTGGTGCTTATAGCCATCATTCTGGTGTCGAAGCATTTCCTTTTCCCCATCTGCGACAGATATATGAATTCATGGGGGCGGTTCGTGGCCACTTCCGCCACTTTCGCAGCTATGCTTCCATTCCTGATCGCACTCTCCTTCAGTTCTTCGAAACCCGATGAGAGGATGAAACTTCATGCCTCGGCAAGCTTCTATGATGTGCCTCTTGTGGCACTGCGGATATTCCGCTACATCATAACCCTGCTCTTCATAGTCTATATGGTGGCGATTGCCTACAACTCACTCGTGGCCTGGATCACCGGCATGATCTGCTTCAGCCTGATTCTTATATTCGCCTCCAAAAAACTTCTCGGCCGCTACGGCAGGATGGAAGAGAAATTCATCAATAATCTAAACATCCGCGAAAACACACGTCTCGGTCTCAACAACAAACTTGTGAGCGATCTCCATCAGGCGTTCATAGAGGTGGGGCCCTACACTCCTTTTGTCGGTGATAAACTTAAAGACTCAGGACTCAGAAGCGATTACGGAGTGAGCGTGTCGAGCATACAGCGCGGCGAGAGATTCATGCCTCTGCCTTCGGTCGACGCCCGCATATTCCCCGGAGATGTGCTGGGAGTGATCGGCACTGACGAACAGATCAAACGTCTCAACGATGATATAGAGGATTCTGAAAAGATGTTGAAGGCCGTGCCCTCCTATCAGCCGGAGATGGCACTCAGGAGCATAAAGCTTTCAGCCTCATCGCCTATTATCAATATACCGCTCGGGGAAACCAATCTCCACAGCGATTATTTCAGCATGATAGTGAAAGTGCAGCGTGGAGAAGATGAGTTTGAACAGCCGGGCCCGGCGACAGTGCTCCACGAGGGAGATATTGTCTGGGTAGTGGGCGATGCATCCCGAATCGACTCTATGAAATAAGAATCTGCTATGCAATAACACCTTCTTATTGATAAAGGAAACGCCGGCGGCACATAATAGTGTACGTCGGCGTTTCCTTTTAATCTGAGTTCAGAAACTACAGTCAGGTCTATGATCCTGTCAGAACGGGAGTCCTGTTCCAATGAATCCTATCTTTACATCTTCGGTGAAATCCTTGAATGTAGGAGCCAGGCCTGAATGATAGAGACGATGGGAAAGATCGGTGGAAAGATTCTCCTGAGTAGGTGCGAACCAAAGGCCATGCCATTTCCAATACCACATTCCGCCATCGTCATATCCTGTCCACTCGGCCTCAACTCCCGGAAGCTCGAGCACTTTGGAGAAAGGTGATGAAAAATCAAGTGTCTCTCTGACTCCCTGCACCTTTACATCGTTGCCGATAACATTTATCACATCCACATTACCCTCTCCGAAATCATAAGCCACAAACTGCTGGCCATCAGGATTGGAAAATGTGACAGTTACCGCATCCGGACTTGCCCCGTTCTCTTTAGAGGTGTAGAGACCGGGCACAGAATCGGGAATCTCAGACATGGGCATACCGATCGCGATGATACCGACACCCTCGCTTGTGAGTAATATTTCCTCTGTGGCCACAGGTTCTGATTCAACGGTTTCGGGTTCATGAATGGAGTCAGAATCAACGGTCTGGCCCTTCTGACCGCCACATGAGGTCACGGCAATCGCAACGGCCGCCGGAAGTAAAAACTTTCTTATCATAATTATTTCATTTATGTATCTTGGATTGCTGGCCGGAGTCACCGGCGGAAGCTGTAAATTTGTGGAAATCTGTCCTGTCTTTAACTGTTTTATGGAATTATCCGCCGAACTGTTCGGGATATATCACGAGAAGATTATGGCGCGCAAAATTTCTGGAGAGGAAAGCCGGAAGATTCTCGAATTCTCCTGAATGAGAAATCGACCCCTTTCGGGCACCGATCACTATCAGAAGATCATCTTCATTGATATCCGCGCTCGCAACTATGAAATCGTCAAGTGCCGATATGTCGCGATATTCATGGCGGATTGCAAAATGTTCGTCAGTTATGACATGACGTATGAATTCAGAAGTGGTGGGAGATGCCATGAAAATAACCCTGCATGCGAGCTGAGAGGCAAGATTAGCCACTCGCTCCACCCACGTCTGGAATCCAGTTTCATATTCAGCCTTGTCAGGGACAAGCACCATGAGCCTGCTGAGAGTATCCACCGGCACAAAACAGCGGCTCATGAAGATCATGCGGTTGCTGTTCTGGAGAAGCTGTTCTATCATTTTTCCGTAAAAGGTGTCCACCACATTGCTTTTGCGGTGAAGACCTATCATGATGTCGGAAGCTCTGACCTGTTTAGCCTCGTTGGTGACACCGGTCACTACATTCACGTCATAACGCTCTATATCGTTCACCTCGATATCCACCGCCTGCGCCGCGGCAACCGCCTGCCTCAGAGCATAACGGCCCATCTCGAGGGTCCTTGCGTCGTCGGAATTTCTTACAAAAAGAGCTGTCACAGGTTTCTGGTTGCGCTTGTTACGCATAAGAAGGGCCATACGCATCAGGCCCTCCGCCGTAACAGGATTCGCCACCGCCACAAGCTGCACGGCAAATTCACCCGGCACAGTCTCAGGTTCGCTCTGCATCTCCTTCTCCGTGCGCTCGATACGCAATTTTTTTGTGGCATTCTGAGTCACGACAGTCGAGACAAGACAGCACACAAGAATCATGAGAACGGCTCCGTTCATCATGTCTTCAGAAAGAAGTCCGTGCTGGAATCCTATCATCGTAGCTGCGATAGTAGCCGCAGCCTTACCGGACGTAAGGCCGAACATTATGCCTCTGTCTGTAGCACCGAACCCGAAAATGCGGGCCCCGAGCCATGCAGCTATCCATTTGGAGAGCATGGCGACTCCCACCATATTGAGGGCTACCCAGCTTACGTTCCAGCTTTTGAAGATGACATGCACATTTATAAGCATACCGACTCCTATAAGGAAATAAGGTATGAATATGGCATTTCCTACAAACTGGATACGGCTCATAAGTCCGGACCGCATCGGTATGAAACGGTTAAGTACAAGTCCTGCGAAGAAAGCTCCGAGAATCGCCTCAAGGCCTATCACCTGTGCCAGCAACGATGCTATAAAAACCATCGAAAGCACATATATGAACTGGCTTACATGGTCGTTGAATGTGCGGAAAAAATACTTTGTGGCGACCTTGAACGTATAGCCCACCACAAGCACATAGACCGCCATTAGCAGCAGAAGCCGCAACAGCCGCAAAGGATGAAATCCACCCTCAGAAGCATCGATTACCCCGGCAAGAGTAAGCAGGGCAAGCATGACAGCCACAATCGTGGCCGTTACGGCAATAACCGCCGGCTTAGCGTTCTGAAGGCCGAAACGGCTGACAATGGGATATGAGATCAGTGTGTGGGAGGCATACATCGATGCAATAAGCACACACGTCGCCGCAGGAGCACCGAAGGCAAGACTGCAGCCCACAATACCCATCACCATCGGGATAAGGAATGTGAGCAGACCGAAAGCCACACCACGCCGGAGATTCTGACGGAGATGGAACATGTCGATCTCCACAGCGGCAAGAAACATAAGGTAAAGAATACCTACCTGCCCGAAAATCTCGAAACTGGCGTCACGGAGCAACAGATTGAATCCGTAAGGACCGACAATCACTCCTGACAGTATGAGACCTACAATCTGGGGAATTCCGAGGCGTCGGAACACTATCGGGCACACCAGAATGATCAGAAGCACGAGCAGAAAGATCGTGACAGGATGTGTGAGGGGGAAAGTTATTATGGAGAGAAGAGGAATCATAGTCCGAAAGTGATTCTGGCGTTATGGTCGGTGGTTTGCTCTGCAAAGTCGAAGGACACTCCAAGTGTCTGGGCCACCATTCCGCAGATGGCAGGGAGATAGGCCGGTTCATTGCGTTTGCCACGGTGTGGCACCGGAGCAAGGTATGGAGCATCGGTCTCAAGCAATATGCGGTCAAGACCGATTACCGGGAGTGAGTCGCGAAGCTGAGCCGCATTCTTGAAAGTTACGACTCCGTTGATTCCGAACATCGGATCACAGACTTCTCGTATACGCTTTACATCATCCTGAGAACCTGTGAAACTGTGGAAAACGAGGGGCACTTGCGGCTTTGTGGCCTTGATAGCCTCAAGTGTGTCATCAAGGCCCTCTCGGCAGTGGATGATTACCGGAAGACTGAGATCTTCCGCGATACGGATCTGTGTCCTGAATGCCTCCTGCTGTTGCTCACGACGTGATGCATCCCAATAGAGATCTATTCCAACCTCTCCCACGGCCACGAAACCTCCCTGCGAAAGCATGCCTCGCATCTCCTCTACAACTTCGACCCAGTCATCGCCCACTTCTGTGGGATGCAGGCCGAGTGCTACCGACGTGGAATCCGGGAAACGCGAATGAAGAGCCATCATGGGCTCTATGCTCGAAGCATCCACATTAGGGAGCACCATATGTGAGACACCGGCCTCGAGGGCGCGCCTTATGGCATCGTCGCCCCCGAGGCTGAATTCCTCAAGATACGGATGAGTATGGGTATCGATCATTTTTTACGGCCGATCAGTTTCTCGGCAAGTTTACGGAAAGCCTCCTTCTGCTCTTCGCCAAGAGAGGTGGCATTCAGAGCTTTCAGAGCCTTGGAGGAGTAATGGCCAACAGCTTTGCGACACATTTCTCCTACTCCGATTTTCTCGTAAAGACGTGTCACGGTCTTTATCTTCGCATCCGTGGCCGGCATATTGAAGGCAGCACGGAGTGCATCTGCAAGCGCGCCGCTGTTCTGGAGAGCTGCTACATAGAGATAAGTCTTCTTGCCGTTGAGGATGTCGCCGCCTATGGGTTTTCCGAACGTGGTGGAATCGCCGAAAGTGTCGAGCCAGTCATCCTGAATCTGAAAAGCAAGACCGGTCATCATGCCGTATTCATACATCAGACGGGCATCCTCCTCTGAAGCGCCGCCTATCATGGCACCGATCTTCACGGAAGCTCCGAGAAGTGAGCCGGTCTTCCCTTTTATCATCTCGATATAATCGTCAAGCTGGATATCATCCGAAGTCTCGAAGTCCATGTCGAGACGCTGCCCTTCATACACATCAATTGCCATGGCATTGAAAGTGTCGAGCACATTGCGGAGAATCCCGCCTTCCACTTCTGTCACGTACTGAGTGGCGAGAGTAAGCATGGTGTCGCCTGACAGGATGGCGGCATTTTCGTCAAACTTCTTATGTACGGTAGGACGTCCGCGGCGAAGGTCGGAATTGTCCATCACATCGTCATGGAGAAGGGTGAAGTTATGGAATGTCTCTATTCCGACAGCCGCACGGATAGCTTCAGGAGCTCTGCCGCCAAAAGCGTCAGCACCCATGAGCACGAGCACTGGACGTATGCGTTTTCCTCCGGCTGAGAGACCATATTCGATCGGAGCATAGAGAGAGGACACTTTCCCCTCGGGAAACTGAAGGGAACGGATAGCCGATTCTACATCGGCTGAATATTCTGCTATGGTTTTCATATTCTATTGTTGATTTGGAGTTTAATACTGACAGATTCTTCAGGTGCCGGAGAACCAGTCTTCATCATTCCACAAATTTCTTATATATTTCTTCGGGGAGGTCTTTGCCATGGTCAACCTTGAGAACAGTCTGAAATCCTTTCATAAACCGCACATATGTGCTGGAGTCATTGGCACAGGCATCTTTGAACGCCTCTATTTCCTTCCGGACATCGTCAACCGTCATTTTGGCATCACGTATATGCGACACATATTCCAGACCAAGTTCATATCCCAGACCCTGAGGATCTATCTGTCCGGCCATCGCAAGGATTTTCATTTTATCGGCAAGAGGGAGATTGGCGGCATAGTCATCATATTCACGGCTGAAGACAAGGAGGTCTGAATCATTATAATGCTCATAGGCATAGGCGGATGCAAGTGCGAACGTATCGATACGGGCTTCCGGTAATTTTCCGAGAGCGGCATCACAGATGAAACGGGCCACAGAGTCAGGCGACACATTATTCATCATATATTCCACTTTCTGAGCATCGCTCAGCGATGCGAAGTCATTGGGAAGGCCGGCTTTATCATTACCGGTTTTGGCACCGCAGGCCGAAATAAGAAGAGCGAGGATAAGAGGTCCTGTGGCTTTCCGAATCAGTGATTTTTTCATCTTGCCGTAAATAATATCCTGACGCACAACATATTCAACAACCCTGTCATTTATGAAGGCCAGCTGTCGGGAGAGTTTTGCCGAAACGTCAGATGGTGAAAATTTCCACAAAATTACAAAAAAAACGCGTAAGGTTATTGTCAAATGAAATAAAAGTATTAACTTCGCGGCGTGAAAGAGCAGAAAAGTGCTTTTCATGACATATTGGAGTGATGCTCGAGTGGCTGAAGAGGCACGCCTGGAAAGCGTGTATACGCCAAAAGCGTATCCCGAGTTCGAATCTCGGTCACTCCGCTAAAAAATCCCGCAGGCTCTATTGCCCGCGGGATTTTTTATTTATTTACTTGGAAACAGCGTGAGAAGTAGGAACTACTGTTGAAGCAGTGGAAAGACTGCTATGAACTTTGAACCCTTGCCCGGCGTATTCTCCACCTCTACCGTTCCGCCATGGGCATCGGCAACGCTCTTCACGATCGAGAGTCCGAGACCGGTGCCACCCTTCAGTTCGTTCAGATTGTCGAGTATCTGGTAAAAAGGCTTGAAAATTTTGTCACGGTTTTCACGGCTTATTTGTCTTTGTCTTTCCATATGACGTGTAGACAAATACCGGTCGTATTGTTGTCGCGTCGCCGTGCTTTCCAGCATCACTGCCGAGTTTACCAAGGCTCAGGACTGTGCCATTCAGCTCATAGTAGACAACCTGTCCTTATTTGTTTGTTAATTCACTTTCCATTCAATCACGCCACCGCTCTTACCTTCGCGTAGCTTCGCGGAGACCTTGAGGTCAGTGGTCTTGACCGGTTCGAAGTCAAGATGATTGTATTTGTCTTTCTCAACTCCGTATTCTGATTTTGCTTTTACCGGTGCCCAGCGGTTGTCGGATGTGCGGTAAAGAAGTTGCCAGCTCTCCGGTGTCTCGTAGTCGCCGTCATAGTGGTCGAAAGCAAGCCAATAGATATCGACACTGCTCACCTCTTTCGGTGCGTCAAACCTGTAGCACACATTTTCTGTAGTGCCCTGACGTAACCACCAGTAATGATAGGGCTTAGAGGTGTCGGCGCTCGACTTAGGTTCCCACTGGTCGTTATAGCCCCACGCCCAGTTGAGATTGGAGGTTGCAGCCGGAACATCCGATGTCAGCTCTGTCGGTTCGCTATACATCTGTGCCATGCTTGCAAGTGTCGCTTCCGGCTTGGCCACTGAATAATCTGCCGTTTCCGGAATCCAGACTGCCATCTGGTCTGCACCACGGTTGTTCCATGTGCAGTATGGAATGGCTTTCAGCTCTGCATCTGCAGTTTCACCCCCGGGAAGCAGTTTCTTGCCTGTTGCTGTGAGGGTCATTACCCCGTTCAGCAGTTCCGGTTCATATTTCTCGGCGAATCTCACGTCTGCCGGAAGATATTTGTCAAACACAAGACTATCTTTCTGGTCCTGTCCTTCAAGACAATACATCACAGGGCCACGCTGTATGGCAAGCTTACCTCTGTCATCTGCCACATTGTCGTTGGCTCTCACTCTTTTCACCTCCATAGGTAATCTGAGTTCCACTTTGTCACCCTTCTTCCAGGTGCGTTTAACGGTGGCATAACCCTGTCCGGTCATAACATCGGCTTTCTTGCCGTTCACCATAATTTCGTAGCCTGATTTTGCGGGGGTTGTGAAACTGTATAGATCAGTCGGAACCGGTGAATCTTCACTCCATCCGGGTATTCTCAGACGCAACGCGAAATCTCCCTCTTTCTCCGGATCCACGGTCATCACTATATTGCCGTTCCATGGATAATCAGTAGTCTGACGTAGTTTAACGTTGTTGTTCGCCGTCTCTATGTCGGCACTCGACTGGATATAGAGATTCACGAGCACATCATCCCCCTGTGTGGCATACATGTATTGTGGTATGCTTGCCATGAAACGAGTCACATTGCCCGGGCAGCATGCGCAGCCGAACCATTCCTGACGCTCGTGCTGACCCATCGATTCAAGCGGGTTATCATAAAAGAACTTGTCGCCCGAAAGTGACACACCTGATGGAACACCGTTATATAAAGCCCGCTCATACACGTCGGCATATTTTGCATCGCCTGTGGCAAGAAGCATCCTGTAGTTCCAATACACGTTGGCTATTGATGCACATGTCTCGCAATATGCCGTATGATTGTTGAGTTCGTAGTTCGGGCCGAATCCCTCGCCTTGTGCACGGCTTCCTATGCCGCCGGTGATATATAGCTTCTTCGAGGCCATATTATCCCAGATTCTCGTCAGGGCATTGAAATAGGCACTGTCGTTGGTGAGTGATGCCACATCTGCCACTCCCGAGTAGAGGTATCCGGCTCTCACGGCATGGCCAACTATCTCTTCCTGTTCCAGGATGGGCATATGGTCCTGCGAGTAAGGGCTCGGCTTTCGTCCGTTGGAGAGTCGTCCGGCTTCTTCAACAAAGTATTTCGCCTGATTTATATATTTCTCGTCACCGGTAACCTTATATAATTTGGCAAGTGCCATCTCGATGATGGGATGTCCGGAAGGATATTTTATCTGTCCTTCCCCATATCCGAATGTCTTGCATACAAGGTCGGCATTCTTTATAGCCACGTCAAGCAGAGATTTTTTCCCGGTGGCGAGATAATGGGCAACGGCAGCCTCATAAAGATGTCCTGAATTGTAAAGCTCATGGCTGTTGATTTTCTCCCATCGGTGAGTACCCCACCAGCCGGAAAGCCGTGTGCATTTGTTCGTCACGCAAGTGGTCAGATACCCGTCGGGTTCCTGAGCTGCCGCGATCAGATTGATAACGCTATCGAGATAATGATCAAGTTTCGGATCATATTCCACAGCAAGGGCATATGACGCGCCTTCAATTATTTTATAGGGATCGGTGTCATCGAATGAGAAATCCCCCCTATGCTCCCCTTTCTTAAGACCTCCGGCTATCGCGAAATTATCGAAACGGCCATTCACCTCACATTCATGGAATGCGGAGGGAATCGAGACTTTTCTATTGGTCTCAATTCTTGGCGCCCAGAAAGAATCGTCGATATGAACATTAGTAAAGGTCACTTCCTTTACGGGGGCCTCTGGAGCCTCATAATGTTTATGTCCGGCACATGAAAAAAGAACAAGAGCCAATGCTCCTCCTATGAATGCGGATGGCAATAGATTCATATTATGTCAGGTTTTATTCGTGGGATAATACATGGTTATAAAGTTTTGCAAATATAACCATTAGATAACAACAATGAAAGAAAAACAACACAAAATCCCGGCATGTATGAATGATTCCGTTTTTAGAATCGGTCTTATTGATTATCTTTGCACTTGATTCCAAGACAAAAAACAAAACCTCCCCTGCAGGTAAATATACCAACACGTCATCATGAAAAGAATACTGACCGCCACACTTGCCCTCTCGCTCCTTGCTTCAGCAAGTGCAAAGAAACACACATCCGGGCATCACGGCTACCCCATCGATCCCGTTCCTTTCACCTCTGTGAAGGTCTCCGACAATTTCTGGGGACAAAGGCTGAAGGCGAGCCGCGAAGTCACGATTCCTCTTGCATTCAGCAAATGCGAGGAGACCGGGCGCTACATGAATTTCGTAAATGCCGCCCATCCGTCAGACACAATCAAGGTAGGCGGTCTTGCATTCGATGACACTGATGTCTACAAGACCATCGAGGGTGCGAGCTATCTGCTGCAGACGTATCCTGACAAACGTCTTGAAAACTACATCGACAGCGTGCTCGTTATTGTGGCTGCCGCTCAGGAGCCTGACGGCTATCTCTACACCTCCAGAACCATGAACCCTAAGCATCCTCATGAATGGGCGGGATCAAAACGCTGGGAAATGGTGGAAGACCTCAGTCATGAGTTCTACAATCTCGGACACATGGTGGAAGGTGCCATAGCCCATTATCAGGCCACCGGAAAGAGAAATTTCCTCGACATCGCGATCAAATATGCCGACTGTGTATGCCGTGAGATTGGTGACGGTCCCGGTCAGCTTGCACGTGTCCCGGGGCATCAGATTGCAGAAATGGCGCTTGCCAAGCTCTATCTCGTTACAGGCGACAAAAAGTATATCGACCAGGCGAAGTATTTTCTCGACAAACGTGGCTACACTTCCCGCACCGATGAATACAGTCAGGCCCATAAGCCTGTAATTGAGCAGGATGAGGCGGTTGGACATGCTGTCCGCGCAGCTTATATGTATGCCGGAATGGCTGATGTGGCTGCCCTCACCGGCGATTCAGCTTATATCAAGGCTATCGACCGTATCTGGGATAATATAGTTGGTAAGAAGTATTATATCACCGGTGGTATCGGTGCCACAAGCAATGGCGAGGCGTTCGGCAAGAACTATGAGCTGCCGAATATGTCGGCTTATTGCGAGACCTGTGCCGCAATCGGCAATGTCTACGTAAACCACCGTCTCTTCCTTCTTCATGGCGATTCTAAATATTACGATGTGGCTGAGCGTACTCTCTACAACGGTCTTATTTCCGGTGTGGCCCTTGATGGTGGCGGCTTCTTCTATCCAAATCCTCTTGAAAGCATGGGTCAGCACCAGCGTCAGCCTTGGTTTGGATGCGCATGCTGCCCGTCAAACATTGCCCGTTTCATCCCTTCGCTTCCGGGATACGTTTATGCCACAAATGATGACAATGTTTATGTAAACCTTTTCATGTCGAACAATGCCGACCTGAAGGTAAATGGCAAACAGGTGGCCCTGAGCCAGCAGACTGGTTATCCATGGAATGGAAACATTGCCGTGAATATTGATAAGAATAAGGCAGGCAAATTCGATCTCAAACTCCGAATCCCGGGGTGGGTGAAGAATAAACCCGTGCCAAGCGACCTCTATGCTTACAATGATGGGAAACGTCCTGGTTATACTGTCACTGTAAACGGCAAGCCGGCAGAAGGGTCTCTCACTCCCGATGGTTACTACACTATCGGCAGAAACTGGAAGAAGGGTGACAAGGTGGAACTACATCTCGACATGGAACCCCGCACTGTCAAAGCCAACAGCAAAGTGGAGGCTGACCGTGGAAAAATCGCTGTGGAAAGAGGCCCCATCGTTTACTGTGCCGAATGGCCTGACAATGACTTCGACGTTCTCAGCATTTTTGTGAATCAGAAACCTCAGTTCTCTGTTTCCGAAAAGCCCGACATGCTTGAAGGGATTACGACTCTCTCCACCGATGGACAGGTGTTGAGCTATGACAACAAAGGAAGACTCGAAGCGAGAGACGTGAAACTAAACCTTATCCCTTACTATGCATGGTGTCATCGCGGAAGCGGGAACATGGCTGTCTGGCTCCCGCAGGAGCTGAGTGCATCCCGTCCTGTCCTTCCCCCAACTCTCGCTTCTCAAAGCAAGGTGTCAAGCTCCGAAAAAATGTCATCTTTATCTTCACTCAACGACCGTCTTGTGCCTAAAGATGAAAACGACCGTTCCGTTCCTTATTGCCACTGGTGGCCGAAACAGGGCTCTACCGAATGGCTCGCTTATGAAATGCCGCAGGAATCAACTGTGCAGAGTGCTACCGTCCACTGGTATGACGATGGACCCTGGGGTGGCTGCCGTGTGCCGAAAAGCTGGAAGCTTTACTATAAAGATGCAGCTGGAAACTGGCAGCCTGTAACCGGTGCCGACAACTACGGAACAGTGAAAGGATCTGCCAATACCGTGAACTTCGACCCTGTGAAAACCTCCGCAATAAAACTCGAAGTGAATCTTCCCGACGACAACTCTGCCGGCATCTTCGAATGGAGCCTCGACTGATAACTTCCCCTATCATAAAACATATTCAGGTTAAATTATCATACCAAAAGAGATTCTGATTCATCAGCAATATGATTATAATAAACAAAGACAGGCGACAAGAAAACCGCCTGTCTTATTTTTGTTTACAACCTTTCGGTTCAGTAATGCGATCCAAGGCTCGCATTACTCTGATTAACTGATTATTTACTTAATTGCCAGGCATCGAAATCGAAGAGCTCTCCATCCGGCCCTTTGAAGAGAAGATATAGGTCGTGGACTCCTTTGACAGGTTCTTTGGAAGTGACCGGAGCCTTGAAGGTCTGCCATTTATCTTTCCCTTCGGGAGTGATCTCCACTTCTCCGATAATAGGTCCGCCCAATCGGTCAAGACGGAATTCTATGCTCCCTCCCTTTTGAAGGGCAGAAGCAATTGCAGAAATTGCGGCCGGAGCTGACTCTCCGAAATCCACAGCACGGAGCTGTAGCCAGTCTCCATTATGAATGGATGTGACATAATGATGACTGCCGACATTGCGGTCGGTCTTCAGACCATATGAAAATGCCATAGTCTCGGCTTCCACACGCGAATAAGGATCGAGAGTTCCTGCCGGAGAGCGCACACCCTCCCCTGTGAAGGGAATGAACGGTATACTTCCGTCTTTGTCAAAAGTAAATTCCTCCACACATGAAGAACGGCGGAAACCATCGCCGTTAGGGAGAAGGCCGTTGTGATAGAACATAAAGTCTCTGCCTTTGAAATTGACATTGCCTCCGTGTATTGTAAAACTGTTGGCCGCCTCATCCATGATGCGACCGCGATATTTCCAGGGGCCATGAATTGAGGGAGCTGTGGAATAAGCCATATGTTCCGGCACACCACCTGCGGCATAGACCAGATAATAGACTCCGTTGCGTTTGAATACCCAGGGAGCCTCTTCAAAACCGGTCTTGAGCATCCTCTTGTTGAGGGCATAATCCTGTTTCATCACCATCGGACCGAAGGCATCCTCATCATTGAGAGACTCAACAGGAATCACACCTGTGGCAAGAGAAATCATATCCGGATTGAGTTCCGCATACCAAAGGCCGTTGTTTCCCCAGAAAAGATAAGCCTTTCCGTCATCATCAATGAAGACAGAAGGATCTATATATCCCCATCCCGGAGGTGTGAGCGGACCGTCCAGCACATCACGGTAAGGGCCCTCAGGACGGTCGGCTACAGCCACCGCCACAGCATCAAGCCCCGTGGCCTTGTCCTGACAGCAAACATACCAATACCATTTGCCGTTGCGAGAGACTGCCTGTGAAGCCCAGGCCTTGTCTCCCTGTGTAGCCCACTTGAATGTCTCGGTAGAGATCGGGGTGCCCCGATAGGTGTAGTTCACCATGTCGGTCGTAGTGTAGAGCTGCCAGTCTTTCATCTTGAAATACTGTGCGTCATCCTCATCATGGTCAACAAAAAGATAAAGGGTATCGCCAAGCACGTAAGGTGCAGGATCAGGAGTGAACGATGTGGCGATTATCGGATTCCTGGCCGTGACAGCCGTGGAAGCGAGGAGGAGCGGCACTGCTATAGATATGAGTGGTTTCATGTGTTTATAGTTTTTAGTCGATTGCAAAAGTAGCGCAACAGCCAAAAACAAAAGCCATTGAATCATATCAAAAATCTCTCTTCCGGTAACTTTTTTGAAAAAACAAGCCCGGAATCAAGACTATGTCAGGATTCCGGGCCTTTATGCTGGATTCAGATACTGATTCAGAAAGGAGAATCGAATTCTGAAAGCAAAGGATGGTTCTTATCTTTCTCGCTGAGGATGGCTTTAGTCGGATCGATCTGCCAGTCTATACCAAGCGATTCGTCTGCAATGGAGATACCTCCGTCTGCTTCCGGATGATAATATTCATCGCATTTATACTGGAAAACCGCCACATCGGAAAGTACCGCGAATCCATGTGCAAAACCCTTCGGTATGAAGAACTGACGGTGATTATCCTCGGTAAGCTCAACTGCCACGTGTTTGCCGTATGTGGGAGAATCCTTGCGGAGATCCACCGCCACATCAAGAACTTTTCCTTTCACACAACGCACGAGTTTGGCCTGGCTGAACGGAGGACGCTGGAAATGAAGACCTCTCATCACTCCGAATGTGGAGCATGATTCATTGTCCTGCACGAAATTCACTGGGCCTACTTTCTCGTCAAACTCCCTTTTGGAATAGCTTTCAAAGAAATATCCGCGCGCGTCATTGAAAATGCGTGGCTCTATTATCACCACACCTTCTATGTCTGTCTTAATAACTTCCATTTATCAGTTAGTTCTTTATAATTTCCTATTACCGGATTTCAGTCAAGATTCTTGTCGCCTGTACGCTCAACCTCCTCAACCACTTTCAGCAGATAACGGCCATACTGGTTTTTGAGCATCGGTTGGGCTATCTCACGCATTCTGTCGGCAGAGATCCAACCCTGGCGGAAAGCGATTCCCTCAAGACATGCTATCTTCAGGCCCTGGCGTTTCTCGAGCACCTCCACATAAATAGAAGCCTCGGCAAGAGAATCGTGAGTGCCTGTGTCGAGCCATGCGAAACCCCTCGGAAGAGTCTTGACCTTAAGCTCTCCGTCTGACAGGAATTTCTGATTGACGGTGGTAATCTCCAGTTCACCTCGGGCCGAAGGCTTTATATTTGCAGCAACATCCACTACCTTGTTGGGATAAAAGTAAAGGCCTACAACGGCATAGTTGGACTTCGGGTGCTCCGGTTTCTCCTCAATGGAAAGACAGTTGCCGTCATGATCGAATTCCGCCACACCATAACGTTCAGGATCGTCTACCCAATATCCGAACACCGTAGCCTTTTTCTCTTTCTCTGCAGTAGCTACAGCCTCTTTGAGCACTCCTGAAAATCCTGCACCATGGAATATATTGTCGCCAAGCACAAGGCAAGCGGAATCATCGCCGATAAATTCCTTGCCAATGATAAAGGCCTGGGCGAGTCCATCCGGTGAGGGTTGTTCCGCATATGTGAATTTCACACCATAGTCAGAGCCATCTCCGAGCAGCCTGCGGAATCCGGGAAGATCCTGAGGAGTGGAGATGATAAGAATGTCGCGTATTCCGGCAAGCATGAGTGTGGAGATGGGATAATACACCATCGGCTTATCATAGATGGGAAGCATCTGCTTGCTCACTCCCTTTGTGATAGGATACAGGCGGGTGCCGGATCCTCCGGCGAGAACAATTCCTTTCATATTTCTAAGATGTCAAAAAGACTGAGAGTTAACCTATTAATCAAAGCAAAGAGCGAGAGGGTGGCCGGGCACGGAAACGCCTTAAGGCTCCCTCTCGCACTCAAGTTACAAATATAGTGCTTTTTCGGGAATAATCAGGCAATTTCATATCATTAATTATCAATCGCCTGTTATTTTACTTATAATTCCGGTATTATTTCAATACATAGGAGTGAACGGTGCGTGCTTCTGGAGCATAGGATTAGCCTCCCCAACAAGTAAGGTCTGTGCCGAGGTGTCAAGACGCATCACAGGAGCACCCGGACGGAGATCGCATTTGGTGAGATCTATGAAATATACACCCATATTGGTGACGATATCAAAATAATATCGGCGGTTCTTAATGTCAGAATAGGAACGCCATTGAGTGGACGACACATTTGGTTCCCCCTCAATCAGATAAGTGTATGGCACACTTGAATTCACAAGGATGCTTCGGGTGATGCTCACGGCAAGTGCCGGATCAGCGGTCTTTTCCACATGATGTGCAAAAAAGTTGGCTCTCACACAACGGTCTGGGCTCTTCACCGTGCCCGGGAGCATGTTCACACCTCCCACTTTCTCCCAATAATCGATTATAGCGGTCATTGACGGCCAGTTGGGATCGTTCGACATGGCCCTGTATTCCCCCATGTCATATATATTTATATCTCCATTGTCAAATTCAACCACCACACTTTTTCCTGAGGCATCGGTAATTCCCCAGTGGAGAGCGGAGACCGTGCCTCCGTCGAATGTGGATCCTCCAATTGAGAATTCATGCTTTTTGAGCACCTCGACACACTCGTCTGTAGTAGCATTGAGGTCAAGAAGCCATGCCACGAACATTGCAAGCGACATAGGGGGACGACCCTCTGTATCCGGGTTATTATAAACCGTACCTTTGCAGAAGAGACCGTTGACCACAAGTCCCTTCTCATTCATACCCTCGGTGATACCTCCGTCATAGCCGACGGCATATACCGCTCCGTATTTTGACGTCCACTCGATGGCACCGGGTTTGTCATAGCTTACCTTCTTCATGCCGGCGGGATAGACATACAGATTTGTGGGAATCGGTGTTTTCCAGTCAAGTGAACGCCCCACGACATAAGTGTCGGCAGAACCGACATAAAGCACACGCGTGCAGGCCTCCACATCGGCGGAATGGAAGAATGAAGCGCCAAGGGCACAGCCCAGGGCAATGGTTTTGATTGTTTTCATAATTCTGATTGTTTAGTGATGAGAGTGTGGAATCACTGATTCCAGCTTAAGCGCCTGCAATATCCTCCTTGCGGAAAGATTGTAACGCTTCTCATTAGAAACAAATCAGAGAGCTGTAAAGTTGGAAGTTGTGTCGAAAAACGCTTTGGTTCCGTCAAGAGGAGCGTAAAGAATTCCGGAAAGTATAGCATTGAGTGTGCCGGGACGAGAATAAGGATTCACCGAAGCCGGATCGGTCTTAAGAAGATCATTCACTTCTGCCCTAAAATCATCTGACAGCACTTTCTGCAATCCCTGCGAAATGGCTTGTGGATCGGCATCCACATCCACCACCGACAGGCCGCGGGCCCTTCCCTTCTGACGGTCGCCGATATTAAGTGTGGGAATCCCGAACGAAGGCACTTCAATCAGACCGGAAGAGGAATTACCGACTACAGCAGAGGCATATCTCAGAGCCGAAAAATAGCGTTTGCGACCTAACGAGGTCACAGTCTTCACATCTTCGGGATGTTCTGAGGCCCACTTTTTTATGCATCTTGCCACGATGTCGCCTCCTGTATCGGAATTGGGCATTGTGAAAAGCACTTTCCAGCCCTCAGCAATAGCTCCTGAAAGAGCATCAAGGAGCATGTGCGTCTGCTCTTCCTCCTCTCCCGGATGGAGCGTAACAGGATGAAAGGTTGCCACAATAAACCGCTCTCCAAGCTTAAAACCTATCGAATCCTCGAGTTCCTCAAGCGACAGCACAGGAGTGTTGGTGATATTCTCCACGCCCGGCGCACCCACACAAAACACCCTTGAGGGATCCTCTCCCATGGATATTATGCGCTTGGCATACTGCGGGGTTGATGCAAAGTGTAGCCATGAGAGCTTGGTGATGGCATGACGTATACAGTCATCGTAGGCACCCTCTGTTGTTTCACCACCGTGAAGATGAGCCACGGGTATATGCATTATCATAGCCGCTGAAGCACTTGCAAGCATCTCATAACGGTCGCCGAGTATCACTACAAGATCCGGTGATAATCTTGAAAGCGCATCTGCCATGCCTATCTGCGTGAGACCCATCGACTTTACTGTGGCTGTGGCGGAATCGGCGGAAAGGAGCGATTCCACCCTCTCGTCAACCACAAAGCCATCCGAGATTATCTCATCTACAGTCATTCCGTGCTGGGGAGAAAGATGCATGTTTGTAGCGATTATCTGCAAAACAGCGTCTGGTGAGTCTTTCACCATCTGCATCAGTGGTGATAGAATGCCGTAATCGGCTCGGGTTCCGGTTATGAAACAGATTTTTCTCAAGGTTTCTGGCTTTGTATTATGGTGCGGAGATTTCCACCGCTTCGTGATTTATATAATTATCAGATCCTCTACATCCCTACACCTGTCATGACAACACAATCGGTGAGTCTGGAGCGAAGTTGCAAGGTGCGCTCTTCCCGATCACTTCATCCCAACGCATGGGAGAAATGCCGAGACCGGGACGTTTCACAGTGATATTCTCCTCTGTGAATATCTCACCCTTGGCAATGGCTCGGGAAGCTACTATGCTTTTGCGGGCAACGGATATATTCTTTCGTTCTGATTCAGTCACTCGCTTTAGCGGAGAGCCGAGAGCCTGACTTACATTGCGGATTGCAGATGTCATCTCTTTTAGCTCAGAAGGTTCGAGCGAAGCAATATGGTCTGGTCCGGGAAGTGATCTGGACAGAGTGAAATGTTTCTCTATCACGCAAGCACCTAATGCCACTGCCGCTACAGGCACTTCTATCCCCTTTGTATGGTCGGAGTATCCGGTTTTCAGCCCGAACGTATCGCGAAGAGTCGGTATCACCCGGAGGTTGACATCTGAAAACGGAGTGGGATACTCTGTGTTGCAATGCAGAAGGATGATATCATCACCGGTATATGACGCATCGTAGAACACCTGAAGTGCGGCTTCTATATCACCGAGGGTCGACATTCCCGAAGAAAGTATCACCGGGATATGCGTGTCGGCAATCTTGCGTAAATAAGGGAGATTGGTGATCTCCCCCGAAGGGATTTTCATATAGTCCATCAGACCCTCTTTCGCAAGATTCGCAAGAAGATCAATGCTTTCAAGATCAAACGGAGAGGATAAAAATCCTATGTTCTTCTCTTTGCAATAGAGTGCGAGATTCCTGAACGCTTCAGTCGGGAGTTCGAGAGCACGGAGCATTTCAAGCTGCGAATCGGCACCGCAATTTGTTTTCTGATATGAAGCGGTGTGGCTTTGGGCAGTCACAAGATTCTCAGCCCGGAAGGTCTGAAACTTCACATAGTCGACTCCGGCATCTGCTGCAGCATCGATCATTTCAAAGGCTCTCTGCAGTGAACCGTTATGGTTTACCCCTGCTTCCGCTATTATTATCATGGTTTTGATCTCTGTTTTCTGTTTATTAATAGAACGGAGCTGTCTCCCCTGCATTTTGTAGAACTCTCTTATTTTATGAATTGTGGATTTATCTCAACTTATGGAACCGGAGCGGGGTGCCATGATAGATGCCCGGTTCCATGAGATCGCGGTCTACGATCGCTCCCATTCCTACGGTCACACCCGGGGCTATGGTGACTCCGTTTTTTATTCGTGCGCCAAGACCTATGAAACAATCCCGTCCTATCTTCACCGCTCCTCCCAACACAGCACCCGGACCGATGAATGTGTTAGACCCGATCTGGCAATCATGCTCCACGATGGCTCCGGTGTTAACCACTACATGGCGGCCAAGCTGAGCACGGTTCACTACCGCGCGGTGAAGCACTGCACAACCTTCAGCAATACTGGAATTCGCCGTAACTACTGAAGTTGGTGCAATTATTGAGATGAAATCCACACCGGCATCCTCATATTTGTTGATAAGAGCCCTGCGCTTCTTCATCACAGGGAGTCCGACATAAACGAAAGCTATGTGGAATTTATACTTCATCTTCAGAATGGGTGCCATTGCATCATCGCCGAGCCATTGCAGTGGCATTGACGATGACTCCGAAGGAGAGAGATAACCCTCGAAGTGCACCGATGGAGGAGCTCCCTCGATAAGAGAAAGGGCATGCCCGCCTCCTCCTGCGAGCACCACTTTTTCCTGAAGATATTTCCTGAAGATATTGATCATCACTTAAGAACATTTGATTCGGATTCTTCCCACTCCTGAAGCAGGCGTTCATAGACACGCAGATGTTCAGGAGCATATCGGGCGTAATCCAGATACTTGTCCACTCTTTTACGATAAGAATCAGAGAGTCCGCCGGCAATGATACGATCGAATGCCTTTCGGGAAAGGTTTATAAGGGTGGTCCAGGCTGTCTGATTGATGCTTCTGCGTATCACAAGCCATGAAATCAGGATCTCGACATGATACATCGATATATCGGCCTTATGATCCGAATCAACTCCAAGGGAGATGAAATTGTCAACGATCTCGCGTCCGCTTCTTATGTCGAGTTTCTTTATCGTTTTACCCTTGTTGTTGAAATAATTCTGTAAGACAGACTTCCTGGCTTTCTCATGTGCGGATTCCGTATCAGGATTTATATAAAACTCAAGGTATTCTTTGGCATCTTTACGGGCATCATAAAGATCGAGCAGCACCTCCACGAGCTGCTCTTCTGTCAGAGACTGAAGAAATTTCTTGACTTTAGGCCTGCTCATAAAGAATCCGGTTTTCGGAGTTGCCAGAAAGCCACAGCCGAGGCGGCAGCCACATTCAACGAATCAACACCATGAGCCATAGGAATTTTAGCGGAGTAGTCAGCTCCGTTTATCACCGACGATGCGAGGCCGTCACCCTCTGTGCCGAGTATCATGGCAAGTCGGGGCATTGCCGAAAGCCTTGGATCATCAATGCTGAGCGAGTCGGGAGTCAAAGCAAGAGCCACGGTTGTGAATCCCTCTTTGCGGAGCGACTCCACAGGATCGGGCACCCAGGTCCATGGAATAAGGAAAACACTACCCATCGACACACGTACAGCACGACGGTTGAGTGGATCGCAACTGGTAGGGGTCAGCAACACGGCATCAAGACCGATTGCCGCGGCAGAACGGAAAATCGCTCCTATGTTGGTGGTGTCGGTCACGCCGTCTATTACAGCCACTCTGCTTGCCCCGGCAATAACTTCTTCATAGGCAGGCGACGGTTTACGGCGCATGGCGCATAACACTCCTCTGGTGAGAGTATATCCTGTCAGTTCCGCAAGAAGATCCCGCGGTCCGGTATACACAGGGATATCTCCGCAGCGCCGGATGATGTCTCGCGCGTCACCTTCAATATGACGTCTCTCGCACAACAGGGCAAGAGGTTCGTAACCGGCATCAAGAGCCACAGATATCACCTTGGGACTTTCGGCTATGAAAATCCCCTTGCCCGGTTCAAGCCGGTTGCGCAGCTGGGCCTCCGTGAGAGTGGAAAATACTTCCACGCCAGGTTGGGAAAGCGACTGAATCTCTATGATGTTCATAATTCCGGTGCTTTATATTAGTGTGTTATTATGGCATCCGTTTGGCTGTATTGATGCAAAATTAATAAAAAGGCTCGATAAAAACCTGTTTGAGGAGCATGAAAACGACATTTTCCCGGATGAGACGCGTTAAATAGGAATTAATTATTAATTTTGCATAAAAATGAAGATGGCCCCCGGAAAGGGAGCCTGCCAAACGAGAGAATTAACACGACATGAAAAGATATTTCCGCAATATATTGAAAACTTTTGCCTTGGCAGCAGGGCTAATTGTGATTTCAGCAAATGCCTGTGCTTATGATGCGCGCATTCACTGTCAGGAAGACACTCTGAAAGTAAGCAAGATGCTCGAACAGCTATCGGCACAAGGTGGCTCTTTCGGCCAGAGAGTTGTCAATGCCGCCCACCTTCTTGAAGGAATCCCCTATGCCCAAGGGGCCGACAACGATTCTGTGGGCACAATCGTTATAAATCTTCACTCCACAGACAGACTTGGGTTTATCAACACTGCCCTTGCCTTAGCTGAAGCAAGCCAGAAACAGGTTCCCACAGTGAGGGAATTTGTAAATTGTCTTGAAAGCTACAGCCGTCGCCACGGAGAAGACAATGGTTTTGCAAGCCAGATGTTCTATGGCGCAGACTGGGTTGTCGACAACGTTTATCGCGGAAATATGAAGGAAATGACAGAGTATCTCGGCGGTGGCGGTTCGAAAACCAAGACTCTCGACTATATGACCCGCCACAAGGATAATTATCCGGCCATGAAGAATCCTGAAGTCTACGACAAGGTGAGAATGATGGAGATGGGTTATCGCAGTCACCGCATTCCTCACTTGAAAAAACAAAGTGCCGGCAACAAACCGCTCCACGAACTTCTGGAAAACGGCGACATCATCATCATGCTCTCACCTGAGATTGACTACGACCTCTATGATATCGGCATCGTGGAAATGAAGGATGGCGAACCATACCTGATCCATGTATCACATGAAAACAATTCAGTAGTGGCTGATCCCTACACAATGCAACGCCTGTTCAAACTTGAAAACCAGCACTTCTATGGCTACCGCTGGCTCCGCCCGATCGAGTAATAAGGGGAAAGCAGTCAGCAAAAAATAGTAAGCAAAATAGTCAGTAAAAAATAGTCAGCAAAAAATAGTCAGTTAGCAGAAGAAGACTTGCGAATGCAAGTCTTCTTCTGTATTATAACTCCCATAATTCCCAAGATTCCCATAACTCCCAAGAATCCCACTATTCCCATAACTCCCATAACTCCCACAAAAAAATCCTCAATCAGAATCCCCTACGACGAATCTTCACCGGTATCACCGACCCATCCTGAGGCACTTCATCCATTACGAGGGCGAGATGTCCTCCGCCACCGGCACCAAGCATTTTCCAGGCCAGAGCCTTTCCGCTCCATTTGTCGATATGCTCCTGCACTCCGAGCTGCATCATAGCCGGAAACATAGCCACCTGAGCATTGAATGAATCACGGAAAGCATCGGCAAAAGCCTTCAGATCCTTATTCATAATCGCATTCCAGCATCTGTCGGCGGCCCCTGTCAGGGCACTGACCTTTTCCGGTGTAATATCCTTGCCCTCCACAACCGAACAACCTGGCCTGCGCGGGAACATCGGCACGAGGCATACATGATTCTCAAGCCATGAAATTATCTCCTCATCATGACAGGTCTCTATCTTTGAAGGCCAGTAATGTCCGTCGTAATAATGGCGGGTCAGCCCTGACATGCATATTCCTATGGCATCCTGAGCACCGGAGATATGTCCCTTATTCTCCGGATCGTTCTCGAAACAGAACAGCAGTCTTGCAAGCATCTCCTCATCACCGTTGGGCAATTCATAAGGCCATATCTTTTTCGCTGCATTTCGTGTGGAGGTTGACATCCCTCCCCTCTCCATAAATTCCACAGTGGGCTCTATGCTGACTGTAAGTGCCCAGCCGGGTCCGAATTCCGACACATAAGGCTGGTCTATCCAAGTTCCGGCAAGATCTATACGGTATGGAAGATGCGATTTCACCCCCTGTCGGAGCGAGGTTGTGGAACGCGCTTCAAGTCCATCATCAGGTATTCTCTCCAGCTCCACGTATCTTATGCCTCTCTCCTCGCAAAGTTTACGTTTTTCCTCGCTGCCACCGTCGGAGTTAACCACGAAAATATCAGGCTTGACCATGTCTAACGTGGGAAGAAAATCAAGCATTCCCGAACCGGAATTGATAAAGGCATCCGTGACATATCTTATCGCCTTCACCATGTAAAGGCGTTCTTTGTTTGAATAAACAGTCTTACGGTGTTTGAGCTCCTCTATGGTCTTGTCAGAACCGATTCCGACATAAAGGTCGCCATACTGCGAAGCCTGCTTGAAAAAGGCGACATGACCTGAATGGAGCATATCGTAACAACCTGAAACAAATACTTTCATGGCTATATAATTTTAGGGAGTATATGAATAAGGGGATTATGGGGATTTATCTAATATATGATTGTGATCTTTATCGTTTACCTATTCTGTTCACACCAACAGCGTATACAAGAATTACGATAAAACAGAGAAGAGGAATGATGAATGACACTGAGATTCCCTGACTGTCAGAAACCATCGCCTGCACGGGAGTAAGCAACGCGCCGCCAAGGATAGCCATAATAAGACCGGAAGCTCCTATCTTGGCATCCGCCGGCTCTACTTCTCCAAGTGCAAGGCCATAGATGGTAGGGAACATCAAAGACATCGCCGCCGAGATCGCCACGAGAGAAACCACTGCTATCGGTCCATGACATGTGAGCACCACAGCGGTGACAATCACCCCGGCCACCGAAGCCCAGAGCAGAAGACGCGACGGAGTGACATATTTCATAAGCCACGTGAAGAAGAATCTGAAAGCCGTGAAGGCCACAATGGAATAAAGGAATACCATCGAAGCCTCTTTCTCCAGATTTCCGGTTTCTGCCATTACGTAGCGTATGGTAAACGACCATACACAAGTCTGCACACCGACATAGAAGAACTGGGCCACCACTCCGTAGCGGTAAATCCTGTTGTTCCAAAGCCTCGACACCGTCTCCCTGACAGGAGCGAACGCAGAGTCATCGCGGTCTTTAGGCATTCCGGTAAAAAGGATGATGACAAATAGCAGCAGTAGTACACCTCCGATTATCAGATATGTGCCCGAAATCGCATTAAGCTCCTGTTTCTGCATCTCCAGAAGTGCACCTGTTTCCATCATCCCTCTCTGCGCGGCATCAGCCTCGTTGAGCTCCGACAGGATGAAATGCCGGCTGAGAAGAATTCCGCAGATGGCACCAATCGGATTCAGAGTCTGGGCAATGTTCAGACGGCGAGTTGCAGTCTCCCTCGACCCCATCGAGAGGATATAAGGATTGGCTGTAGTTTCCAGAATGGCACACCCTCCCGCCATCACATATATGGCACAAAGGAAAAACGGATAAGAAGCCGCTTCACCGGCCGGGAAGAAGAGCATGGTGCCGATAGCATATAGAGCCAGCCCCAAAAGGATACCGGCTTTATATGTGAACTTCCGGATAAAAAGGGCCGCCGGTAATGCAAAGCAGAAATAGGCGCCGTAAAATGCAAACTGCACAAACGACGTCTGCAGATCACTCATCGACATGATCCTCTTGAACGCCGCAAGCAGCGTGTCATTCATATTGTTGGCAATTCCCCATAGGAGAAACAGGGATGCCACCAAAATGAAAGCAACAGCATTCGTTTTAGAAAAAGTCTTCGTCATGATATTATTGATTGGTCTCAAGATTTTCAGAGCGTCCTCCTTGAATTTTAACCCCGTAGAGGTCTCAGTTCCGGAATCATACTCTTAATGTTTTAGGGTCCTTAAAGTCGATAAGACCTTAAAAACCCTAAAACCTGAATCATACAGCATTAAAGTGCTGATATGAGTTATAAGTGTTAAGTTTTCAGCTAAAAACTGAAAACTGCGATTTCAAAGCTAATTGAAAATGCTAAACATGCCTCGGGAACCGGCTTATTTAACAATTCCTTTTTCGAGATATTCGGCGAGATTCATACGTACATGATCCCCGGCACGCTCCACAGCCACCTTTGCCATGTCGGCATCGACCATAAGATTTACGAGCTGCTCGAAGCTTGTTTTCTTTGAAGGATCCCAGCCCAGTTCCTTCTTTGCTTTAGTAGGATCGCCCCAGAGGTTGACCACATCGGTCGGACGGTAGAAATCGGGAGAAACCTCAATCACCACCTTGCCTGTGGCTTTATCAATACCCTTCTCGTTCTCACCCTCACCTTCGAATACCAACTCAATGCCGGCGCGACGGAATGCATAAAGACAGAACTCACGCACTGAATGCTGTTCACCCGTTGCGATTACGAAATCATCCGGCTTCGGCTGCTGGAGAATCAGCCACATGCACTCCACATAATCCTTGGCATAACCCCAGTCGCGGAGCGATGAGAGATTTCCGAGATACAGTTTCTCCTGCTTCCCCTGGGCAATACGTGCGGCGGCAAGAGTGATCTTGCGGGTAACGAAAGTCTCGCCACGACGCTCCGACTCATGGTTGAAGAGGATTCCCGAGCATGCAAACATATTATAAGCCTCACGATATTCCTTCACAATCCAGAAACCGTAGAGCTTGGCAACTGCATAGGGGCTGTAGGGATGAAAGGGGGTCTTCTCATTCTGAGGCACTTCCTCAACTTTGCCGTAAAGCTCGGATGTAGAAGCCTGATAGAAACGGCAGGTCTCGGCGAGTCCACACTGACGGATACCCTCGAGAATACGGAGCACACCTGTAGCATCCACATCGGCAGTAAACTCCGGAGAGTCAAAGCTCACCTGCACATGGCTCTGGGCAGCAAGGTTATATACTTCATCCGGGCGAACCTTATTGAGCACCTGGATAATCGACATAGAGTCGCCAAGATCGGCATAATGGAGATGGAAATTGGAATGACCTTCAAGATGAGCGATGCGCTCGCGGAAATCCACCGAAGAGCGGCGGATTGTGCCATGCACATCATACCCCTTTTCCAACAAAAGTTCAGCCAGAAACGATCCGTCCTGGCCGGTTATACCCGTAATAAGAGCAGTCTTCATATATTTAAAAGATGCGGCAAGCCGCAGTTTGTTAATTATCAGTTATTGGAAGCAGCAACGCTGCAGTTATAAGTTTTAAGTTGTCAGTAAGTGAGAACGAGATTTAGTTTCAGTCCTCCGGAGTGGTAACTATTGAGATATCTTTTGCGAAATCCTGAATTGATACCGGAGGGAGTATGAAACCTGAACGTATAGGAGCATCCGATGGAATATCCGGACAATCGTCTGCAGAAATTACTGTGCGTGCAGCCACAACCCCTATTGTGGCATACCATGCCTGCTCGCAAATTTTCTCCAGATCACCCATGTGGTTAACCAACTTCGGATCTTCCTTGATTATGTTCCCAAAGTCTTTGACACGGAACGCAAACAGCAATCCTATGGTCAAAAGTGTTTTGTCACCACATTTAACAAGGATATCAATCTGCAATCCCAGATTGTCACTATCCGGAGAGCATTTGAGTTTTGAATCAATACCAATTCGGACCTTATTAGTTTCCGAAAAATCCTTCCAAATCTCGGGATAATAGGAAAATGGTCCCGGGCTATAATGTATAATCATAGGGTTCATAAGAAATGAATAGCATTAATAATAATAATCAGACCACCTCAAATTTTAAGAAAAACTGTTGTTCTTCTTTTACACATAAATACTGCCTTCCCATATTATCTCCAGCGGAGTTCACGGAATCTCATGGATTTGAGATGCTCAAAAAAAGACGGGAAAAAGCTATTTCTTTTTAAAACGCCCTTTGATTGTATAGAAATGTAGTATCTCCAGAATGCGGACAAAATATCTGAATGACTCAAAAAGATAGTTTGAACTTACATTATTCTTCTTGTAAGCTTTCATATGATCCTTAAGAATCTTCTTATGGCTAATCAACCCATTTGTAGAAGCACCTCCTACACGCATGGTTACGAAATCTGCCGGGATATACTTGGTTTTTATCTTATGTATGTAGATAAATCTCAGCAAAAGTTCAAAATCGGCCGCAATCTTAAACTGAGTATCAAAATTGCCATATTTTTCAAACAATTCTCGCCGACAGTAGAACGTTGGGTGGGCAGGCATGAAACCCGCCTTCATAATCCAGCTCCTGAAATATGCCGAAGAATAATATCTTACCGTTTTCTCTATATCCTTGAGCGAGACATAATGAATATCTGCATAAACAGCATCAACCCCCTTTATATTTTTGGCAATAGTAGACAATACATCCGGCTTCGAAAAGAAATCATCAGAATTCAGGAATCCCACAACATCACCTGTTGCACGTGCAATTCCCTTATTCATGGCATCATATATACCTTTATCAGGTTCTGATTTCCATTTCATACGGCCATTGAATTTCTTCTCATATTCCTTTATAATATCCACAGTTCCGTCGGTCGATGCTCCGTCAACCACAATATACTCTATATCCTTGTAGTCTTGAGCAAGAACACTTTCGAATGTGTCTCTCACTGTAGATGCACTGTTGTATGTAGCTGTTATGATAGAAATCATTCCACTAATAATTCTTGTTCTTGATTAATACATAGCCCAATAAAAAGAATACGGAGAGTTCATTTTCTTAGAATCAGATGCTAAGCTTATGGTACAACTCTATATACTTGGCAAAACAGACGTTTCTGTCAAAACATTGTTCAGCACGCTCCCTGCATCTGCCTTTTGAATAAACGTCAGGATGACCGATTATATTTTCAATAGCCTCTCTTAATCCTAAAATATTCCCCTTATTCACCACTACTCCGGTTTCCCTATCCACTGCTTCCGGTGATCCGCCTGTGTTATATGTAACCACCGGTGTCCCACAGGCCAATGCCTCAAGATTTGTGGTCGGGAAATTATCCTCCCATGTAGGATTCACAAAAACATCGGCATCGGAATAATATTTCACCAATTCTCCGACATTATCAGTTCTTGTAATACCTTCAATATTCGGAGGCAATGTTTTAATTTGTTTTTCAGTAAGTCCTATCAGTGTAATTTTATACCCTGAAGGCATTATGTAAGCAAGTTTGACAAAATCTTCAAGACCTTTCCGCTTCTCCCATACACTTGCCACTCCCAGAATCCGTCGCGACTGATTGCCTTTATTATTCCTCGGCAATGGATGGAACGTGTCAAGATCTACTCCGTTATGAATCACCTCCCTCTCATATGAAGAGAGAAAAGACCTGCCCAATTGGGTTTCAAGCCAATATGAAACCGGAATCAATGTAAGATTAGGACAATCCGAGAACGCCCTATTTTTTCTATCAAAATTGGAAAAACTTCTGTCAGACCATAACGAGGCAGGATATGTTGTTTTCTGTGGGCAATCACAGCAATGTGATTGCCATTTATCACACTGCACAAAATCATAATATGCGCAATGACCGGTAAATGGCCAACAATCGTGAAGGGTCCAGACCACAGGTCCTCCCCATTTTTTCAGAAAGTCAAAAAGGATTTCATAATTAAGATAATACCCATGAATGTTATGAAGATGAATGATATCCGGCTTAATCGATGGGATTTTCGAGATAAATTCCTTTGTGGTTTTAACAGAACACAACCCATGATTGTCAAACAATCGGGAACTGACCCCATGGCATCGCATATCGAAATCTGAACCAATTCTGATAAGTTTGGATGAACTTGTGGGATTTCCACGTCCATATGCCATATAAGATTTACCACCTTCTTTCAAGACAAGATCGCCTATGGCTTCTGCAATCTTTCCATGTGATCCCCAGTTGGCGGTAACATTTATTTGCAACAGATTCATAGTAATTCAGATAAAGGTTAAAATTGCTGCACATATCCGGTGTCTTTCCTATAGTATTTTATGACAGAATCATCATCAAATACATTTAGATAAGGATAAGTCAATATGTTACAATTCTCATAAGCACCTTGTTCCATCGAGGCATGTATATCTTTCGGGAAATAAATCAGTGACAAGCCTAAATAGAAGGCGCCGATAACATAATACACTTTCTTCAATGCTGTCTCCCAGAAAAGTATGAAAAGGAAATATCCTTCAAAAGCTCTGAAATATATCTGCATACGTGAGGCAATCAGATCATTTGAAGCTAATAAGGAATATAATATAAAACCGCTCAATAGAAGATTCCTGCATCTTCTTAAGGAATGATTTGAATTATACACAGACTCAGGCACTAAAAAGAGAGGAAAAATAGCAAGCACCCTTATCACAACAGCAAAAATACGGTTGTCGGTGGCAGTTGTGTAATTCATCGCTCTCTCCTTCAGGAATCCGGGCAAAGGAAGCAGAGATATCCAATCGAAATTAACCAGCATTATAAGTGTACAGAATGCACAAGCTATTGCCCAGAACTTCTTATTAATTCTAAGATTCTGTATGAAAGGGAATATTCCACATATTATTATCGAGGAATGCACCAACGTGAATATAAGAATCGTGAGATAATAAGACCAGTATCTCTTTTTAAGCATCAGAGGGAAGAGAACTCCAAGAGATATGGAAATTGTCAATGCCTGTCTTTGTGCGTTAAAATAGTATGGCAGAATAAGCGTAGCATAAAAAATAAACAACGGAATCATACTGCCTCTGCATATCTTATTCAGAAATGGATAGAGGAGGATTATTGTTATAAAGGAAAAAATGGCATTGAATACCTCAAAAGGGAGGCCAAGTAATATAGCGAACCAATTGAAAAAATAATATAAGGGATCTCTACAGGCAAACAAAGCCAAAGGGGAAGCTGTATTGACAATTGATTCCGTCTCCTTATAAATCTCCAGATAATTGTAGTAATCCTGTCCCTGGCCCTGACGCAATGTAAGCATCAGAAGAATAATGAAAAATCCGGCATGAAAGAATGTCAGATTTATCTTTTTCTTCTTAAGCTCAGCAAATACGCCGAATAATAAGAACAGGAAGACTGACCAATATAACATAAGTCTTTTTAAGAATAACTGCTTAATGCTACTTGTTTTCCAAAGATTGCTTTCTGTAATAAAAGTAGAAAAGCAGAATCACAATTATGCAGGAAGATGAAAGTACTCCCACTGAAGCTGCCAGCGCGCCTGACACACTCCACATCTTGATAAGCCATATTGTCAGGAAAAGAGTTAGAATTTGCCCCGTCAACCTTGAATTGCACACAACCCATGTCCTTCCTTGAGCGGTAAGTTCCTGAGAGATTGTCATCATAAGTGAATCAAACACAGATGCAGAACACAACACACATAAAACAACCGGCATTCCCACAAACGTGCTTCCATAGAATGAAGAAATAAACCCGGATAATGGAATAAGCACAACTAAAGGAGTAAGTGTGGTTACAAGAGAGATCATTATAAGTCTCTTAAGGATTACTTTATGAGTATTATCATCCGAAGATGATGACAAATGAGACAGGGCTACAAATCTTAAAGCAGTAGGTATAAAAGAAAGAGCAGCAAGCCATTGAGCAGATGCCGTATAAATTCCAAGTTGCCCATAATCCGACAACTTTATCACAATGAATATGAAAAGCCACTGTATAATGGCATTGACAGCCTCCTGTAAAGCGATAGGGGTAGAAAACTTTATAAGATGGGAACTGAACCCCAATATTTTTTTTGAATCAAAATTCCTGAACAAGGAACGCTTCACAATATTGCGCAGACAAAGGAATGATGACACCATGAAAGTAACAAGCAAACCTATTGTGGCTCCGTTCAATCCCCATATCTTATACAATCCGACTGTAGAGACAAGCATCACCAATCCATAGATACTCTTGATAATGGCGATTTTCTTAAATTGCTTCTCACCGGAAAGCAATCCCTGGCACGATGTGAATAAGGAATTAAAAATCAATATTATTGCAGTTATTCTCAAGGGTATGAGTAAATCTTCACTCTCAAGGAGATCGGCCAACTGTCTTGAAAAAGCAAGCAGCAATAACCCGAGAAACACACTGAATATTGAAGAAATCAGCAATGTCGCAAAAATTACATTAGTCTTTACCTTATGCCTTTTTCCATACATTGCCATATATCTGGTGCATGTTGCTCCCAATCCAAAAGTGGATATGACCGCAATGTAATTCAGAGTCTGCTTGATCATGCCGAACTCGCCATATACATCTTTACCCATCTCCCTGGCGATAAGAATACCTGAAAGAAGGGAAAGGCCGTAACCAATAACAGACCCTAAGACCGACCAGAAAGAATCTTTGAAAAGACTGCTTCCTTTAAGTCTTCCTGCAGTATTCGCAACTGTCTTATTAATGTTCATTTCATATAAGCATCATATGCATGATGAGTGATCTGTTGCTCTTTAGGAGGCAACTTCATATAATCCCCATAACACATAGTCAACACCCTGTCGTAATCTTTAATCGCTTTGAAACTATACTTCTCAAACGGAACATCTATCAACGATTCAAAGCTTTGGTTATTAAACTCAAGCCTATAATTGGTATATTCATTATAATCTGTCATTCTTGTTCCCCTTGGACAGGAAGCGATTATCTCTCCTATTTTTTTGATAACATTCTTATAGCATTTTGGTAAAGTCAGTGTTTTTAAAACCGCGAGTAATGCATTTCTTGAAAATGACCTTGTTGGAGACAATCTTACTTCCTTTACTACTCTGATCTGATGAAGCCTTTTTAAATCTTTTCTTATTTTATCTATACCGTATTGGGGAAGGTAATCTATAGGAAAAATGTCCACAAATAATCCATGAGACATTGAATGGTTCACATTTTCAATCAATACTGTATGTGAGTCATAAACTTTCCCAAAACACGTTGGCACATCTGAACCGGGATATTTATAAACCTGCTTATATCTCGGTGATGAATATGTCTTCATAAAGCGATCATAATCTTCTCTTGGCATCCAGATGTCAATATCATCATCCCAAGGAATAAAACCTTTGTGCCTTATGGCCCCTAACAGTGTGCCATAAGCAAGAGAATATTTTATATTGTTCTTTACGCAGAATTCATGGATATCTATTAATATATCCACTGACATTTGTTTAATTTCGGCTAAGGATAATTCCCTATTCATTGCTTAATAATTTGATAGAACTGTTAACAATCAATACCTTTCATAGTCCAGTCAGATTCTAATCAAGTCTCCGTTATAAAAAGACTCCACAATCCCTATCATTCCTCTTGTTACTTCTTTGTCAATATATCCAAACTTCTTGCCACTCTCAATTTGACGTATAAACGAAAGAATCTCAAATCTTATTCCTTCACCTTCGAGTTGGTAAAAGAATCGTTTGTTTTCAGTTTGATCCTCAAACCTCACTTCAAAATAGTCGGTTTTCCACCAGGGTGCTGGCACATAAACATATCCCTTTGTTCCTGACACAATCAGTTCACCTTCAGACTTGACCCCCTGACCTATTTTTATAGATGCAACAGCATCAGGATATATGAATGTAACTTTTGAAAACAAATCAAAATTACTATCACGATCAATCATATGTGAGATAATCTGCTTATCGACATATCTTGTACCGAGTATATCAAATATTGGAAGTAAAGCTGTCGTACCCCAAACACACATTGTGTTCCAAATATATCTATTCAACTTTCCTCCCTCTTTTTGCAGATTATGAAGACTTGTACATGTTGCATCTACTGATATTACTTCTCCTATAATACCGCTTTTTATCATAAGCAACATCCTATTAAACGCAGTTGAATAAGCAGTCTTAATTCCATCCATTAAAACCAAGTTCTTTTCTTTGGATATTTCGCAAAGTTCATCATATTCCCTAACACTTAAAGTAATTGGAGATTCACAAAGCACGTGTTTTCCGTGTTTAAAAGCCTCCTTTATTTGAGAATAATGTAAAGATGGATTTGAAATTATATATACAGCGTCACAGGTTGAAAGAACCTTTTGATAATCATCGGTCACTAACGGTAGTGCTAATAAATCAGGGCCAAGATGCTTTTTTCTCTGTGTACATATGCCACTTATCAATACCCCGTTAACGTACTTGCTTTCCCGGAAAAATTTGTTCAATATTGGAGACTCTCCCACCAAACCAATTTTAATTTCCCGGATTTCTGACCTTATCTCAGAGCTAGATATTCCTGAGGTTCTCTGCAAATATATTACATCGCAAAACTCTTTTAAATAATCAAACTTACCTTCCCAGTCAGATCCTACAGTAAATACATCAACCTCATATCTCTTAATATCATCTATTTTCTGGCCTTCATATTCCTCTACAATAATTTGATCAGCAAGACCTGTCTTTCGCACATTTTCGATACGCTCCATCAAAGACTGTTGAACATTAATTTTGCCTCTGGTCAAATCAAAGCCATCACCTGTTACTCCGACAATTAAAAAATCGCCAAGAGCTTTAGCCCGTTCAAGAAGTCGAACATGACCATGATGTAACATATCATATGTGCCGTAAGTGATAACTTTTTTCATTATTAAATAAAACCTTTTGTTTGCATGTCTTTAAATGCCGCTATGAGAATATCATTATCTTTAGTAGTCTGCGCACCGAAATGTCCAACTCGGAAAATAGTGTCTTTCATATCACCACCATTAGGACAAATCCAGATATCATATTCATCTTTTAGCATCATAAAAATATCATATGCGGACGCAGTAATTGGATGAAGTGGAGTTAAAGCATTAGACATAGAATCAGATACTATCTCAAAAGGAAGTCCCTGAATTTTAGAACGGAAATCATCCGCCTGAATCTTTATCTTTGCTATTTCAGACTTAACCCCTCCCTCGCGTTCAATCTGACACAGCCGAGCATGTATCTGTCTTAAAATTCCTACAGCTGGTGTAAATGGCGTCTGCCCTCTTTTCATATTTTTTAACGCTTCCTTCAGATTTAAATACATAATCTTCACTTCTGAAGCCTCTACTCGTCTAAGTGCTCTTTCTCCTAATACAATAATTGATATGCCCGGTGCACAAGCTAATACTTTCTGTGAGCCCGTAATAATGACATCCGCGCCACAATCAGTCATATCTAACGGATCTGCAAGAAAAGAACTGATTGCATCAATAACAAAAATTAAGCCCTCCTTTTTACAAAACTCACCTAAAATGTCTGCATCGTAATGGACTCCTGTTGAAGTTTCATGAATATTAACAAGCAAACCTGTATAACCTTGCCCTCTATGACGAGCAAGCATATCTTCTGTTACAACTTTACCCCTTTCTGGCTTTATTGTATTATATGGGATTCCATGTATATCACAAAGTTCTGTAAAACGATGACCAAAAGATCCTCCATCAATCACAAGCAATTTATCGTTGGATGTAAAAACATTCATGACTACAGCCTCCATGGAAGCAGTGCCAGATCCTGTTATAAATAATGCTTTCGCATTATTTGGCGCATTGACAAACTTCTTAATTAGTTGTTCATTTTCCAACATTATGTCAGAAAATTCCTGAGTCCTAAAATAAGGAACCTGCTCACCTCCGATCGCAAGCACTTCCTCATTAGACATTACTGGCCCTACTGTAAAATTAAGTTTATTCACATCCATTATATATTAAAGCTATATGTGTTATATTCCCTTCCTCCCATCACATATTTATATCTTTCATCCCCTCTGCTTAAATCCATATTTCTAATTGTAGTCTCTTTAATTAGATATTGAATACTCTCCATTATTAATATGTTACCAGGACTATATTTAGCAAATTGAGAGTTTATAGCTAATCTTGGAATAGTAACAGTGGTCTTACTATTGTTAACTAATCCTAAAAAACATGCTGCTATTTTATCACCAATAGAAAGATATAATATTAGTCTATTTCTACTTTTTGTTAAACTTACAGTATCATGTTTGAAATGTCGAGAAATATATTCTCTTATTCCTTTTAGTTTCATACCCCTTTTATATTTATCCGACTGCCTTTCGTAGTATAAATCTAGAGCATCAGATATTTCCTCTTCGGTCGATGCTATTGTTAAATTATAAGAAAGATGATCTTTAGCTATGCGATTGTAAGCTGTACGAATATTTTGTCTTGAATTCTTTGATAACCCTTGGAAATAATCATCAACAGAATCTCCAAATTTTATGTTCACATGAGGATACTTGGATAGACAAATTTGAGGATAATAAAATTGTACAGCACTCAACAATAGAGATGTTTCTTGAATACGACTATATTTAATAATAGATCCTGTATATTTTTTAATAGCCTCTAAACATTGCAGGAATAATTTAAGATCCATATCCTTGTCGTAAATAAAGTCAATACTATCTGAACCTTGAATATCTCCAAACAATCCATATTCTGACTTAAATAATTTCTTTACAAGAGGAGCTATTAAAACCGGCTCTTTATCATGGTAAAGAACCAAAAATAACGGTCTACTTAATGTTTTAAACTGATATAACCTATAAAACTTATATATACAATAATTATAAAAATAATAGCTATATGGTAAAAAATTATCATTTCTTTCTACCAACTTATTCCAAATATCTTTAATTTTCCGGATATCTTTAAAAGTCTTTATTGTTACCATACAAAAAAATAATTGATATCAACTATATTAAAAAATACAATTGAGATATTTGGTATGTAATATCCAATCAAGAGAACGCTTCCTTACAGAAATTGTATCCAAAAGGAACAAGCAACCCAATCACAAAACAGATTCCCAAGATCATGACTTTTCTTGGTGCCACAGGACGCATTTTCCCATAAGGTTTAAGTATCACCTCCGGATGAGTGGAATTGGAGATTAGAGAAATCTCATTTTCCTCTCGTTTCTGAAGAAGATAAAGATAGATCTCCTGCTTTACCTTCTGCTCTCTTCCAAGCTCCAGCAAATGCATGGCCTGACCGGGAGCATTGGTAATCCTCGAAAGAGCCTTACCCTGTGCATTTTTCAGACCTTTCAGAGTGGTTTCATAACCTGCCACCGAGTTATTTACCGAAGATAGAATGGCATTTCTCATACCCTGAATCTCATCATCGAGCTGAACAACCTTTGGATGGGTTTCAGAGGAATTGTCCGCGAGTCTGTTTCTCGTCAGAATAAGCTCATTATACTGTGATATCTGCTTCTCCAGCGATGAATTTGCATCTACCGAATTTGCAGGGAGCACCTGATTTCTATGAGCGGCATTACTAAGATACTGTTGGATATAACGCGCCATCTCAAGCTGATTGCTTACCTCAAGAATCTTTTTCTCCTGCTCCTTGTTCTCCTCAAGATAAAGTTGAGCTGCCTTCTGTGCGTCAGGCATCAAAGTCTGAGATTGATAGGAGGAAAGAGTATTTTCAACATCACCAAGTTCGGTCATAACCTGTTTGAGTCTGTTGTTGATAAAATCCTCTGTTACCTGAGCGATACTGTTGCGTCTATTATTAATAATATCATTATAAACATCCACAAGAGTAGTGAGTATCAGTTCTCCCCTTTTAGGATTTTCATCTATCACCTTAAACTCTACCACATTGCTCTGTTTGCTAAGCGTAGCAATGTTTATCTCCTTGTTCAACTCATCAATAGCTTCTGTGATAGCCGGATGCTTCACATTGAGAGCAAAATCAACAGTTTCTTTCTCATCTTTCTCCGGTTTGTATCCGGGATTCTTTTCTACTTTTATCGCTCCAACCGGAGTTTTTACTGATGAGCCTAATGCAAACGATTGAGAATTGAAATTATCAACCTTTTCGTCATCCTTCCGCAACTTGGAGATGGTGGCATTATTTCCCTCAACTGTTAAATCAAAAGTGATTTCTTCATTATCATCAATATCCGGGAGAGTTACTATTACCGGACAATTCTCTCCATAAAGCTGACGATCTTTCAGCATGCCGTTTTCACTCACCACCGTGTGAATTCCCAATCTGTCTATAACCTCCCTATAACTGTCAGGGCTCTTCATCTTCGACATTTCATCTTCAATGCTGAATCCGTTGCTGGCCCCTATCATACCCATCCCCACAAGTGCCGCGAGCTGAGAAGGAACGTTACGATTCTTCGATTCATCCTTAAGAAGAATCTGAGAGGTACGCTCATACTTGGTAGGTGTAACAAGGATATAAGCCAGACCTATAACTACAAAGAAGACCACAGACGCTATTATCCATGGCCAATTTTTAATGGTAGTCTTTACAACTGTCAGAAGGTCTATTTTCTCCTCCTCGATTTTCGGTTTGTTTTCAGAATCCATATTTGATCAGGGGAATGAATTTAACGGAAGATTATGACTGCTATTGATGTGAGGACACTCATGGCTGAAATCCAGACTGATGGGTTATAGACTACGTTGCCATATTCGGTGCTGCCTCGTTTGCGGACGTTGTTGGGTTCAACGTAAATCACATCATTCTGACGGAGATAATATACCGGACTCTGCATTAGGCTGCGGGCATCTGTAAGATCAATTCGATATGCATCATCTCTGCCATTGTTTTCTCTAACCACAAGAACATTTGTTCTGTCGCCTGTTATATTAAGATCTCCTGCTTTGGCTATTGCCTGAAGTATGTTGAGGTCATCTCGGTCTATCGAATATTCTCCAGGTTTAGCCACATCTCCGAGAACTGCTATGTTGGCATTAAGATACTCAACTGTCACAATTGGATCTTTGAGAAGTTTATGAGCCTTTATTTCATTGGAGATCTTAGCTGAGACTTCATGTCGGTTAAGGCCTGCCACATGAATTTTGCCAATCAAAGGATAATTAATCTCACCGTCAGGACTCACAATAAAAGGAGCCACTTTCGACTCAGTGGTGGCTCCCTCCACACCCGATCCTATGCGATAGTTGGCTATAGCCTTATTAAACACCTCTGCAAGTTCCGGTTCTTTTGACGACACCACAATAGCCAGTTTGTCATCGGGCTGAACTGTGATGCGGACGGGGGCGGAGACGGCCTGGGACTGGCCGTTTTCGAAGCCCTGCATGTAGGTGATGTCCTTGGGGACTCCGCAGGAGTTCATAGCTATCACCAGTACGGTGAATAAAAGCAGTTTGAAAGGATTCTTCATTTATGAATTTTATGGGGTTAAGCGGCGAGGCCGCTATTTGATTTATCTTACGTTGGGAGGGCGAGAGGTGGGGAATTGGGAGTTTTGGAAATTATGGGAGTTGTGGGAGAGATGGGATAAGAGGGTGTTGAAGAGAAATTATTATTCAGATTATCTCCTGTGGATGCAGTTCGTTATTATTCAGCTCTTTTAGATACATCCTCAAAAGATTCTCTAATTCCTTTTGCGTTATGTCAAGTTGTTGTGAAGGTCCATTTTTCGGATATATATCGAGAAATACTACAGCATCTGTAACTTTTGAAGCGATATATATTAATCTATATCCGTCTCTTTTTGATAATTTCTGTTTTTTATCGGGTAATCTTAGTTTTATGATTATAAAATTGTCACAAATAAGAATCATGTCCCTATTTTGACGAATTTCATCAATATCTCTGTTTGCAAATGCATCTGAAATCTCATCCTCTACTCCCGAATATACTTTCCTTTTAACTTTGAGAAGTTGTGCTATCCTTTCTCTGAAGTTTGAAATCGCATAAAACCGTGTCATTCAAATCGAAAGCATAGAATCTGACACAGCTGAAAGCAATTGGTTGAATTGCTGGTCATCAGCATACGGTTTGAACATCCTATCCAAATCTGCCTTCAGTTCGTATAGAGCCGAATAATTCCGATGTAAAGACTTTATCTCTTTGGAGAGTACTTCTCCCGGCATCAGCTGATCACAATATCGGCAAAGTTCCTCTATGGTTGACAGAAATATCCCAAGCTGTTCAGAGAATCGAGAATACTCATTAACAGTTATATCTGCTCTTTGACCATCAACAACATTATAAAATGAACTTAAAGATTCATTTAGTTCAATCAGTCCATCAAGAACAAGGCCTTTTCCACCCGCAGCCTCAAGGCGCTGGCGATAGGAATCGGTTCCGATTCTTATGATTGATTCCTGAATTAAAGTGGTCTGGCACATGGCTGATGCAGTATTTCTGTTGTTTTTGCAGTTGACGATTTAAACGTCAGGAAGAAGAGATAGGAAGATTGGGAGGGAAGTCAGGTCATAAGTCTGAGTAATGAGTTATGAAGTAAAAGGACTCATAACTTACGACTGACGATTAAAACATGCCTGAGGCATGTCCCTTCTGGGGGCGGGTTATATTCTTTTCAGGAGGTCGGCGTGGATGTGGGGGAGGGCGATGGCGCACATGCCCTGGATTTCTACCACTATGCGGCGGTTGGTGCGCACTCTCCGGATGTGGCCTCTGTAGCCTTTGAAGGGACCTCCGGTCACTTCCACTTCCTGGCCTTCGTTGAAGTCATCTTTGGTGTAGACCATGCATCGGGTGTGGTCATCGGCCGTCAGAAGCCTGAAAAGATGCATGTGAGACTCGGGAATGGGTTGCGGGATGTCTGTTCCCGGGAATCTATAGGCTTTGATGAAGCCGTAAAAATCGGGATGACGGCGGCTGTCTTCTTCAAGGCGCAGGATCTCATCAAGACTCGACCTGAGGAAGAGCACCTTCGGGAGCACCGGACGGAGCACCTGACGATGACTCCGGGGGAGTGTGACAACCTTCATGGCTATGAACGACTCCGGGAACCTCTCGGCAAGCTGAGTCTGGAGGTCGACAGCGGGTTTCTGGGTATGTAGTGCAAACCAATGCATTTCTTTTGAATTATCGGCCGGGAAGAGGGCCGGGTATGTCACCATCACAGGCAATGTCGGGTTTCCGGGCCCCTCGGGAGGGTCCGCCGGGTCAGACGGCCCGTCTGCACCATTATTTGAATCGTTTGATGTCTCGGGTCTCATTCTTCCCCACGAGCGCCGTGGTGTCGGAAAGTGTCTGAGCTCCAAACCATTGCAAAAGCAAAAGCATGGAGCGCAATCCGCAAACGTCAAGAGAGTGCAGATTGTCTTGCAAAATTACTAATTATATGCATGGAAAGCAAGTTTTTTTGATTTTTTAGTTTTTATCAAAATCAGTTCACCTTCCATTCTGTGCTGCCACATCATTCATTACCGTCTTCATCTATTCCACAGTTTAAGCCAACAGAGTGCTCTTACCTATCACACCGATAATCGTTCCTGACAAAACGGATAAGACACATATAGTTAGAAAGCGGCGGCTGATCGTGATGATCGGCCGCCGCTGATTTAGAGCGCGTCGTTCAAATTATGACTCGCTATATAAATACGCTGATTTCAGGGATCTTCAAAACCCGTCACTCTTAGACTCAGGAGTTGCGCCCTGATATCCCCGAAATTACTTTTCGGAATTCTTGAGCTGCTTGCTGATTCGCTCCATAGCCTCAAGCGCAGTAAAGACATTCATCGGCTGTGACTCAAATCCTATCTTCACCTGATGTTTGTTCTTCTCGAAGCTGAGTGTATAGACCGTGCTGTCGGTGGAGATTGTCACAGGAAGATCGTTCACGTCGACTGTGCGGTAAACTCCGCTGTCACCCTTCTCAAAAGGCTGTTTGAGAACAAGTTTATAGTCGATTTTGGCACGGTTGCCGTTCTCAAACACATACATTCCCGACTGTTCAGGGCTTAGAGAGATGAGGACTCTGCCGTCGAATTTACCCTTACGGGCATTATCTCCGGCAATATCATAACTCACAGCACGATATTGTCCGCTCTTAACGGGCTGGGTGGCGTAGAAAGCATCATCGTCAACCGCCTTTTCAGCCTTACTTTCCTTTGCTCCACCCGAGCAGGCTGCGAAAATCATGAGAGCAGCCGACGCCAAAATTACAGAAATCTTCATAGTCATTTAGTTTATAGAGTTTTACATTATCAATCAAGATCCATTGGATTACACAAAACAGTTATAAGCCTTGTGATTGCCGTAGCAACGTCAATCCGAAGGAGTATTCTGACTTTATAACGCGTCAATCCGGATAAAAATACATACCGGCAATTATAGAGTCATAAAATTTCCGTTATCCCGCAAAAATTCGGTAATTTTGCAGACATGAAAAAGATAGCCAGTTTCACCATAGACCATGAGCGACTGCTCAGGGGGATCTACGTGTCACGCCGCGACACGACACCCGGCGGCGATGTCATCACCACATTCGATATCCGAATGACCGAGCCCAACCGCCAGCAGGCGGTAAGCCCGGAAGCCCTTCACACCATCGAGCATCTCGCGGCCACATATCTCCGCAACGATCCCGAATGGAAAGACCGCATCGTCTACTGGGGACCGATGGGATGTTGCACAGGATCTTATCTGCTCATGCAGGGAGAGCTGTCGCCTCGCGATATTCTGCCTCTGATGAGAAACATGTTTGAGTTTATCTCGAAGTTCGAAGGTGAGATTCCGGGAGCTTCGGCTCGCGACTGCGGCAACTACACATTCAACGATCTTCCCGCAGCCCGGGTCACAGCCGAGAAATTCCTCAAAGAGGTGCTTGAAAACATGACAGAAGCAAACATGAAATATCCCGACTGACCGGATAACTTACTTAAGGAACAAACGGGTGTATTCGCTTTCGAAATTGGGAGTGAATACACCTTTTCCCATATTATCGAGTATCTCCCCGCGGGTCCAGAAACGACCGCCGTCAAGTTCTTCCGAAGGTCTGGGAACCTCCTCCACAACTGTCTTGAAAGCCGATACAAGCTCGCGCTCCCTGTCTGACTCGAAGACATAGGCATCGAGCCATTGCGGTGTGAAATCCTTAAGACCGAGTTCCTCTCCGGCCTCTCTGCGGAGCGCCATCTCCACGTTTTCGCCGAAATCGACATGTCCGCCTACGGCAGTGTCCCATTTCCCCGGCTGGATATCTTTCCAGTCCGGGCGCTTCTGAAGATAAAGGTCGCCCCCGGGATTGAAAACATGGAGATGCACCACAGGATGAAGCAGTTTGCTTCCACTGTGGCATTCTCCTCTCGAAGCGCTGCCGATCACGTTTCCCGCCTCGTCAACAAGGGGGAAAATCTCTTTTGCGTTATCTTTATTCATAAATGACACATTTTTACTACCTCTTTAACGAAAATGTCAGAAACTATTATCAATAAAATTTACTAAATTTGCAGACGTAATCTAACCTTAACAAGACAATGAGTAAAATAGTAACCTTAGGAGAGATCATGCTCAGACTCTCACCGGAAGGCAACGACCGTTTCATCCAGTCAGACATATTCCGCGTAATCTGGGGCGGAGGCGAGGCCAATGTGGCTGTAAGCTGCGCCAACTACGGACATGACGCATATTTCGTAAGCAAACTTCCCGCCCACGAGATCGGACAGGCTGCAGTGAACTCACTCCGCCGATATGGTGTTCACACCGATTTCATCAGCCGTGGCGGTGACCGCGTAGGCATCTATTACTGTGAGACAGGCGCATCCATGCGTCCCTCCAAAGTGATCTACGACCGCGCACACTCCGCCATCGCCGAAGCCAATCCCGAGGATTTTGACTTCGACAAGATCATGGAAGGAGCTGACTGGTTCCACTGGAGCGGAATCACACCCGCCATCAGCGACAAGGCAGCTGAACTTACCCGCCTTGCCTGTGAGGCTGCAAAACGTCATGGAGTGACTGTGAGCGTTGACCTCAACTTCCGTAAAAAACTCTGGACTTCAGAGAAAGCTCAGTCTGTGATGAAGCCCCTCATGAAATATGTTGACGTCTGCATCGGCAACGAGGAGGACGCAGAGCTCTGCCTTGGCTTCAAACCCGATTCAGATGTTGAGAAGGGCGAGACAGGAGCAGAAGGCTACAAAGGTATCTTCGCAGCCATGATGAAGGAGTTCGGATTCAAGTATGTGGCATCCACACTCAGAGAGTCCTATTCCGCAACCTTCAACGGCTGGAAAGCCATGATCTATGACGGCAAGGAATTTTATGAGTCAAAACGCTATGAGATCAATCCTATCGTTGACCGCGTAGGTGGCGGCGACTCCTTCTCCGGAGGTCTCATCCACGGCCTGCTCACAATGCCTACCCAGGGCGAGGCCCTCGAATTCGCAGTGGCAGCATCAGCTCTCAAGCAGACCATCAACGGCGACTACAATCTCGTAAGCGAAGCCGAGGTGAAGGCTCTGGCCGGTGGCAGCGCCAATGGTCGTGTGCAGCGTTAATCTCATCATATCTAATATTAAAGAGAAATAGAAATGGCAAGAAACAATAAACTGAGCGTGCTCAACAAAATGGCAGCCGCTCCCATGGTGCCTGTATTCTATCATAAGGATGTGGAGACAGCCAAAGCTGTGCTCAAGGCCTGCTATGAAGGCGGTGTTCGTCTCTTCGAGTTCACCAACCGCGGTGACTTCGCCCATGAGGTGTTTGCAGAGCTTTCAAAGTATGTGGCAGCTGAATGCCCCGAGATGTGTCTCGGAGTCGGTTCTGTCGTTGAACCCGGCACTGCCTCCCTTTATATGCAGCTCGGCGCTGACTTCGTGGTCGGTCCCCTCTTCAACCCTGAGGTAGCCAAGGTCTGCAACCGTCGTGGTGTGCCCTATGTGCCCGGATGCGGAAGCGTCAGCGAGGTAGGGTTCGCACAGGAGATGGGCTGCGATGTATGCAAGCTCTTCCCCGGCGACGTTCTCGGTCCCAAGATGGTGAAAGGCCTGCTCGCTCCCATGCCCTGGAGCAAACTTATGGTGACCGGCGGCGTAGAGCCCACCGAGGAGAATCTTTCCTCATGGTTCAAGGCCGGTGTGTTCGCAGTCGGCATGGGCTCCAAACTCTTCCCGAAAGAGGTGGTTGCAGCCAAAGACTGGGCCTGGATCACTGCAAAATGCAGCGAGGCTCTCTCTTATGCCAAGAAATAATAGAAACTGCCCGGCCTGATTGCAAGATAGCTGAGATAGCGTCAGCATAAGGCCGACCGATTAAAAAAGAATCCGTCTGTCAGAAAACAGGCGGTTTCTTTTTTCCTTCAATACCTTATAACTCACTCCCGAGAACATGCTCAGACGAATATTATCCTGAACCGCGTCTCTCCCTTTGAGACCGTGCGCAATGAGAAGCGGCATTTATGTCGGTTCAGAATTTCACTTACAAGAGTGAGTCCGAGTCCGCGACCCTCTTTTTTAGTCGTGAAGAACGGGCTGAACAACTGGCGTGATACCTCATCGCTTATAGGGTCTCCGTTGTTGACAATGTCGAGAGTAACTCCCTCGGGAGTATCAACCACGCGAAGCAAGATATGTCCGTCAGAACCTTTTATGCTTTCAGCAGCATTTTTCACAATATTCACAATCACCTGGCTCATCAGAGAACTGTCAGCCTTTACTGTCAACGGCCGTTCGGCAGGGATAAACTCAAGTTTTGTGTTACGGCCTGCAATCTCCCGCAGGAACGGAAGCATCTTCTCAAGCTCCACAGAAGGGTCGTAATCGCCGAGCATGGGCTCAGGCACTCTCACCACATCAGCATATGAGCTTATGAACCGGCACATCTCCACACAGCGTCGGTTGCAACTCTCTGTGACAAGTCTTATCTCCGGTTCATCTGTCGATTCGCTTACAGTCTCAAGCACCGACTGAACCCCGGCCATCGTGTTGTTCACCTCATGGGAGATTATCCTTATCACCTTCTCATAGGCTGCTTTCTCCGCCTTCATCACTTCTTCTGTAAGGCTCTCGAGAAGATAGAACTCACGGTTGAATCCCGTCTGCACGAATCCCAGATGATAACATCTAAACATTCTCACATCCCCGCATCTCACCACTCTGCTCTCACCTTTGGGAACAAGCAGCATCTCCGGGACAAGACTTGCATTCACATCTTCAAGCCTCTTCCCTACAATCTCCTCTTCCGAAGAAATGCCGAGTATTTTGAGCCATGCGGAATTGACCATCGAGATATTACGGTCGAAATCCAGGATTGCCACTCCCATGGGCGATGCGTCTATCAGGAGATTCAGAAAACTCTCCCTCTCCATGTTCCTGAGCCTCTCTCCCCGGAGCTTATCAATCATCATGTTGAAGAGATCCACAATCCTGTCGGCATCAGAATCCCCCACTTTCGAGAGACGGTTGTTGAAATCCTGGGAGGCGATAAGCCGCATTCCCTTCATCACCATCTCCTTGGGAAGAATCACGCTTCTGAAAAGCAGGGCGAGCAGCACGGCCGCCAATGCAAGCAGACCGTAAACAACATTCAGAGAGATACCTGCCGCAACAACAGCTGCCGTTGAAGCTATGCAGACGGCAATCAGGATAAAAATCCACTTTGACCCCGGGAAATAGAATCTACCCATTATTTCAAACCATATTTCTCCATTCTTCTATAGAGCGACTGCCTGGTGATTCCCAACATGCGTGCCGCCTGCACAAGATTGGAATCAGTCTGTGCCAGAGCCTCCACTATGGCATTATACTCTATCTCGTCGAGTGTGCCCTTGGCAGATCCTGAGGCAGCCGGCATATCCTCCACTCCCGGTTGTGAAGAGAACAGATTCTTCTCCAGCCGCGGTCCGCCCACAAGCACAGCCCTCTCCACCATGTTCCTGAGCTGGCGGATATTACCGCTATAGGGCAAGCGGCAAAGATATTCCATGGCATCCTGACTGATTTCCGGGAGGGAAAGGGAATTGGCAGCAGAAGCCTGCTGGATGAAATGCCTCACAAGTGCAGGAATATCATCACGCCGTTCCCTGAGCGCGGGAAGATGAAGGGTGATCAGATTGATGCGATAGAAAAGATCCTCTCTGAATCTCTTGTCACGGATCAAAGCCGGCAGATCGGCATTCGTGGCACACACCACGCGGATATCCACACTTTTGGTCTCGCTGCTTCCCAGCGGCTCAAAAGTGTGCTGCTGGAGCACCCGGAGGAGCTTCACCTGACAGGCAAGATCGAGATCTCCGATCTCGTCGAGGAAAACAGTGCCCTTGTCGGCAAGCTCAAAACGTCCTTTTCGGTCGGCCACAGCACCTGTGAAAGCACCCTTTTTATGACCGAACATCTCACTCTCGAACAACGACTGCGAGATTCCCCCGAGATTCACCATAACGAAGTTCTCCCGGTTGCGGCGGCTGTTGGCATGAATGGCATTGGCAATCATCTCCTTTCCCGTTCCGTTCTCTCCGAGTATGAGCACCGGAGCATCAGTGGGAGCTATCCGTTCCACTGTGGAGAGCAATTCCGTCACGGCCTTGTTGTTGCCGATGATTCCACAGCGATTGAACGCGGCATTACCCGGCTCCTCACGGGAGTTGAGACTCAAGGCAGTCTCCACCCTCTTCAGAAGCAGAAGGTTATTCCATGGTTTTGTGATAAAGTCGAAAGCTCCGTGACGCATACCCTCTACGGCAAGGTCTATGCTCCCCCAGGCCGTGATAAGAATCACCGGAGTCTCCGGCTGGAATATCCTCACCTTCCTGAGGAGCGCTATCCCCTCCTCGCCAGTAGTGGCCCGGGAATAGTTCATGTCCATTATGATCAGGTCATAATCCCTTGTGCGTACGCAAGCCATCGCCTCTTCTGGCGAAGCTGCCGTTTCCACAGAGTAACCGGCTCTCTTAAGCAGGAGTCCGAGCGACATCCTGATCAGTTCATCGTCATCTACTATAAGAATCATGATTCAAAATTAGCAAAATATATTCAAACCTGCAATTCCGCCCATTCTAAAGAGGCTGAATCACAGGTTTGAAAAACTTTTTTCCATAAGCATCAGGATTATCCGGCTTACATTTGTTCAGATTGTCTATATACCGTAAAGATCTCCGGCGAAACCGGACGCGGATTTATGACTGACACTCAATCAGAACAGAGAATCGAAATCAGAATCAATCCCGGAACCCTTCTGATAGTCCCAGAGGGTCAGACTCCTTATCTGATAATAATAGAGCCAGAACGCATAGAGCTCATTTACGTATTCACGACGGGCCTCATCCTTCTTCACACGTGAGTCATTGAGGTCGAGGGTGGATATTTTTCCGATAAGAAATGTTTCCACATTGGTGGCATATCTCCGCTGAGCAATCTCATCCGCGCGGCGGGCTGTCTGAAGCTGACGCAGCTGATTGCCGTATCTTTCCACAAGGATAAAGAGGTTCTGTCGGAAATTCTGCGTCTCCTGTCTCACCTGACTCTCCACGAGGCGACGGCGGCTCTCCGCCACTTTCACCTTTCCCTTGCGGCGCCCCCAGTCAAGGATAGGAATCTCGAATCCCACCTCCACCACCTGATTCTGCTTCAGATTTGAATAACCTCCCGAGAAACTATGGTCGGTGCCTGTGAAACCTATCTGTGCGAAAAGATTTATCTGACGCTGGTCGCCCCTGGCTTTGGCCACTTCATAGTCAGCCTCCAGCTGACGGCGCACCATCTGCTTTGCAAACTGATTGTTTTCCAAAGCCTTCGTCAGAGCATCATCATAAGAGATCTCCACCTCCGGCACATCAAGAGGGATTCGCGGATCGATGTCTACATTCTCGTCATAGTCAAGGAAACTGCGCAGCTGGAACATATTGCTTTTCAGCGAGCTCTCGCAGTCAGTCATCTCCGTGCGTGCATTCAGCAGGTTGAGCTCCATCTGCAGAAGATCATTCTGGCTTATGCGCCCCATCTCCCTCTTCTCCTTGGCCACCTCATAGAGACGCTCTGAGTTCTCGAGGTTCTGGAGGGCGATCTGGTGGTTCTCCTTGGCCATGAGCAACTGGAAATAATATTGTATAGCCGTGGTAGCCACATCCTCGGTTGCACTCAGGAATCCTGCTTTCGCCTCCTCATATCTCACCGGCTCGATCCTTCTGTTCCATTTCAGATTGTTCACTCCGAAAATCGGCTGACTGAGAGTCACAGCCACGGGAATAGACATATATCTGTTGAACGGACCCTCGCTCAGCTGACGATAGAAGTCAAGAGATGAATTGACCGAGATCTTGCCACCCGTGAGCCATATGTTCTGGGTCACGGAAAGCTCTCCGTTCATCTGCAGATAATTGTTTCGCACAAAGCTGTAGCTTCCCGAAGCATCCATATACGGGCTGTATTGCTTGTGATAGGAGGGGAGTGTGGCAGAGAGGGCCACTTCCGGCAGAAGCTCGGCCCTGTATGCCCTGTAGCTCCAATATGAACTCCGGAGCTGGTTGAGGGCCACCTCGGCATCCACACTGTTCGTGCGCGCCCTCTGCATGGCTTCGGGCAGACTCAGGGTGATAGTGTCCGTGCCTGCTGGCTGAGCACTTTTCTGTGCCGTGACAGCAGCCGGCACCATCATCAACAGGCTTATACTTAATATATATCCTTTTATATCCATATATTTTTATTCATCCTTGATGGCTATGGCCGGTTCCACTTTCATCGATCTGTAGGCAGGCCACCAAAGGCTGAGCACAAGGCCTATACCGACAATCACGCATGTGGACAACTCCGCCCATATGATCACTTCCGTGTCGTTCATATTCATTATCGACGAGAGAAAAGCAAATTTATATACTATCCAGAACACTACCCCGGCTATGATTGTGGCAATCAGCAGCAGGATCAGTCCCTCTCCGATAATCCTACGGAATATGTCGCCCTTGCTGGCTCCACACACCTTGCGGATAGCAATTTCCTGCACTCTCTGCTGCACTCTGAACCAGAACGTGCCGAACATTCCCAGAAGAATCACTATGAGAAGGATGAGCATAAGGCATGAGACAAGCATCACCTTTGAATTCTGTTCGCTCAACAGGGACTCCCGTTTGTCGGTCATCTTGGTCAGACTGTTCAGGAAAGTGTTGCGATACTCCCGCATGGCCAGGGAAGAGTCAAACTCCTTTTTGAATTCCTCATCCCTGCCGGGCTTCATTCTCAGGATAATATCCCAGCTGTCGGAAGGATCGTTATCGTCAAGCGCCATGAGAATAGTGCCGGCCCAAGGTCTTTCGTAGTCACTTCTGCGCATATTGTCAATGACGTCGGTTACTCTGAATTTATTCACGGAATCTCCATATAGTATCACCGTCTGACCGAGTATCTGCTCCGACCCGAGAGAATGTTCCCTTCTCTTAAATTCCGAGACAAGCACATTCTTATTGCGCAGCATGGCCTCCAGCTCATCCGGGGACTTTCCGCTCCGGCTGTTGATTCTGAGAACCTTTGCGATTTCAGGACTCGCATACCGCAGATTCCCGCTGTAACCTATCGTGTCCTTCCCGTCGTCCAGAAAGATAGCCGTTCCATAATAACTGAAATCATAAGGCATGGCGTTTCTGCTCCAGGCCGCGGCCATCACATTGCTGTTTCTGCGTATCTGATTCATCAGATGGATTTTGTCTTCCCTGAACATCGCTTCAGAATTCTCTCCATAGTCTATATGTTCCTCACTGTCTTCCGGTATCAGCTCCACGTGCAGAGTGTAGACATCCTCGTTATCGTATCCGAGAGGAAGAAACATCGCACCGACTTCACTCCAGAGATTGATCGAAAGCACCCATATCGCGAGACTCACCACCGTCAGCGCTATAACAAGCCAGACATTGTCGCGCCATTCATTGCGCATCTGTTTTATAAGTATCCGTTTCATAAGTTTTTCTTATTTGGTTTTGGAAATCGCCTCGGCAGGTTCAACCCGCGATGCTCTCCATGAGGGCAAGAACGCACTGAAGAGATTGAGCACGAAGCAGAAGAGCACGGCAATAAAGAACGTCTTCCAGGTGAAGAACATCTCGAGCGTAGGGTTGGATTCCGTCACCTTCATCCATCCGATATTGGTGGGGAAGAACACATCATAGAGCGTGAGCATGAATGCCATGCTGAGAGCCAGACCGATAATGCCTCCTGTCAGCGTGATGATAAAGTTCTCTCCGAGCATCTGGGCGAGAATCGAAGTGCGCTTCGCCCCGAATGCCCTGCGCACCCCGATTTCCGAGATACGGTGACGCAAGCGGCTGCGGGTCATGCTGCTGAGGTTTATTGCCGGAATCAGAAGCAAAACAAGATAGACCAGATAGTCGCGGTTACGTTTTGACTTAAGGTCGGGAGAAGTGTTGCTACCATATCCTCCGTTAGCCACCTGGTCTGCATCATAAGGCTGTCCGTGATAGTTTGCCTCGATTTTCTCCTTGGCAAGGACAGCATTCAGGCTCTTGTAACGTTGCTCCACCTGACGGCGCAAACTGTTGGGGTCAACTCCATCTTCAAGAAGAAGATATGTATTCACATTGCCCATATATGGAGATCTGTTGGGCTGGCTCTTAAGGTCGAGAGGAGTAAAGATATCGGCATAAGTGCTTTTCAACAAAGGCGATACATTCTCCACTACTCCACATATCACATATGGCACTCTGTTGAGCCTTATCTCTTCGCCCACCACATCGTCTCTCTTGAAAACCTTGCGCGCCACACTGCGGGTCACAACCGCCTTCTTTTCCACCGACTCCACAGAGGCGGCATCATAAGGCTTGCCGTAAAGAAATTTGAAATCAAACATCTTCCAGAACTCATCATCGGTGTTCTTCAAAGAGAATGGATATGTCTTTTCACCCTTGATTCCGACATTCAGCGTCTGGTTCCAGCTGCTTGAATAAGATTGTTTTTCCACCCCTTTCAGACCTTCATAAAGGCGTTTCGCTCCTTCATAAGAGAGACCTCCCGATGAAGACCACCTATCCGTCTGATTACACAACTCTATATATTGGCCCGTCATGATTCTTCCGCGGTCGGTTTCGGGAGAGATGCTTGCGAGCTTCGCGTTCTCTGTCATGAAGAAAGCCATGACGAGGAAGATTGACAGTGCTGTGCCTGATATCGACACCCAGGTCATCATCTTCTGATGGCGCATCTCATACCAGACTTGTTTAATATAGTTCATAATGTCACTCATCTTTTATGGCTATCGCCGGATTTATATTCATTGCCCTGCGCGCAGGATATAATACGCTGATAACTATTCCGAGGGCCACAATAATTATCGCCAGAATCTCAATCACAAGAGCCTCCCATATGTCAAGGCTGAGCATGACTCCCACATCTCCGAAGAACGGCCATACACATGCCGCCGAAATCAAGGCCCCGAGGCCGAGAAGGATAAATCCCTCGCTAAGGATTCTGCGGAAAATCATCCCTTTGGTGGCTCCGCACACCTTCCTGATTGCAATCTCGCTGACTCTCTGCTGGATTCTGAACCAGAAAGAGCCGAGAAGGCCCAGAAAAATTGTGATGAGAAGGAAGCAGATCACCGCACTGAACATTCTCACAGTAGTGGAATATTGCCTTTGACAGGCATCCCTGACGTCTGCAAGACTCCTGATGTTTGTGAAATAGACATTGCGCTGCCGCTGAAGATTCCTGTCGGAAAGGAAAGAGGCCTTGAAACTGTCGCCATGTCCGGGTTTGACCCTTACAGCCACTTCCGAAGTCCATCTGTTTGACTCATCAAGAGGAACAATGATGGTGCCGCTTTGTGACGGCTCATATTCGTTTCTCCGCACATTGGCGATAAGGTCGCCCACCACATACACCTTCGACGAGTCTCCGCCTATAATTATCCTCTTCCCTCTGAGCGACATATGGTCACGTCCGAGCTCATTGTAGGAGGGATTGTCCGAACCTAACACTTCGCCTTTCGCAAGACTTGCCACAAGAGCGTCTTCGTCAAGGCCGGAAAGGCTTTTTAGTTTCAGAACCCTTACTATGTCGGGAGAGGCTCTCCTCAAGTTTCCGTAGAAAGGGATGGTGTCCTTCTCGTCAAAGAGTTCTAATCTATTGCCGTAATAATTGTAATTATAAGGGATTGCGTTATTGGAAATTGCCACACTCTCCACGTCGGGATGTTCGCGGAGACGCTTAAGAAGCGCGTTGCGGTCAGTATATATCCAACTGTTTGTGGAGTCGCCGGTCTCGACATATTCCGGACTGTTCTCGCTCACTATGCGTGCATCGAGCGTATATACATCCTCATATGAGAATCCCTTTTCCTGAAAGATTCCCTGAGTCAGGACGTAAAGAAACGTGGTTATCACCCATATGGCGGCAGTGACTATGGCAAGCTCCAGCACAAGCCACACATTGTCTTTCCAGTCGTTTTTTATCTGTGTTAAAAGTGCTCTTTTCATATTCCGTTCCTCCTGTTGTTATCTTGATTTTGCGATTGCTATTGCCGGCTCCACCCTTGAGGCTTTCCAGGCAGGTACAGTGGCACTTAAAACATTGAGTATGAAGCATGCCGCCAAAGCCATGAAAAAATTCTTCCATGTGAAGAGCATGGCAAGCGTGGGCTGGGCGTTGATAAGATCAAGCGCCGAAGTGTCAAGAGTTCCCGACATATCGAAGAAGAGATTTGATCCAAGCCAGACAAACAGGAAGCTGAATGCCAGTCCGATTATGCCACCGGCAAACGTGATCAGAAGGTTCTCTCCAAACATCTGGCCCACTATATCCTTCTTCTTTGCACCGAATGCCCTTCTCACTCCGATTTCCGAAACCCTGTGACGCAGACGGCTGCGGGTCATGCTGCTGAGATTAATGGCCGGAAGCAGAAGGAGGACGGTATAGATAAGATAATTCAGTCTGTCGTGGGTCTTGGTGTCAGGAGAATTGTTGCTTCCGTAATTCATCATCGTTTCTATTGTGGAATAAGGCTGGTCATGATACAGGGCCTCCTGGTTCTCTTTGTTCAGCTCGCTGTTGAGAGTGGCATAACGGCTCTTCACCTGTTTTTGCAGAAACTCCTTGGAGACTCCGTCTTTTGCCAGAATTATTGCTTTTGTATTGCCGAATTGTGCTCCCATACTGTTCTTCACACTTTGTCCTTTGTCGAAGATTGTATAAAAATTGGCAAAGGATGTCTTGAAGAGAGGGTTCACATCTTCCACCACTCCCACAATGTCATAAGGCATCATGTCAATCACCAGCTCCCTTCCGGCCACTTTATCCTCTCCGAAAATACGCCGTGCAAGACTGCGTGTCACAATCGCTTTCGACGAATGAGCATCATATTCCGCCTTGTCGAAAGGACGACCGTCGAGGAAAGTGAAATCATATATTTTCCAGAATTCATCGTCGACCGACGCTCCATAGGCAGACATCATATCGCCCCCTTTGGCGCTCACATCGCAGTTGTCAGACCATGCGTTTATAAATGATATGTTTTCCACACCGTCAAGATTGCCATATAGGCGTTGCGCGTATTCATAAGACAACGGTGCTGAACCGTCATTTGTGCCGACAATATCCTTGAAGTGCTTGTTCTCACCGATATAGATGCGCGCGCGGTTAATTTCAGGTGCCATCTCCACAGTCTTTGCCTGATCCACCATAAAGAAAGCCATCACAAGAAATATCGACAGAGCTGTTCCTGAAATCGACACCCAGGTCATCATCCTCTGATGCCGCATCTCATATAATATCTGTTTAATCCAGTTCACTTCGAAAAATTTATAATTTTAATCTTAAATGTCTTTGCCGTCTATCGGTCTTAAATGTCCGATTCTGCAAATGATCATGAATAATGCATTATGCATCTGCACATTACCCATCATTCCACCTGACGGCCGTCGAAGAATCGGATGATGCGGTCGGTATTTCTGGCCTGATGCTCATTGTGGGTCACCATCACTATGGTGCGTCCGTCTTCTTTGTTGAGTCTCTGCAGAATCTCCATAACCTCCTGTCCCATCTTTGAATCAAGATTTCCCGTGGGCTCATCGGCAAGCACTATACGGGGATTTCCAATGATGGCGCGTGCAATTGCCACACGCTGACACTGACCGCCCGAAAGCTGTCCGGGGAAGTGACGCATTCTATGGCTGAGACCAAGGCGTGTGAGAACCTCCTCAACTTTCTCATGACGTTCCTTGCTGCTGATACCTTTGCGATAGGCAAGCGGAAGAGCCACATTGTCGGCCACATTCAGAGATGGAATAAGATGGAAACTCTGGAACACAAAACCGATATTATGGTTTCTGAAATCAGAAAGCTGGCTGTCGTTCATGTTGCCGGTGACATCGTCGAGAATGGTGACAGTGCCTTTTGTGGGATTGTCAAGAAGACCTATGATGTTAAGTAGAGTAGATTTTCCACAACCGGAAGGGCCCATGATGCTCACGAACTCACCCTCGGCGATGTCTATATTCACGTTTTCGAGAGCAAGTGTCTCTATCTCTTTTGTACGATATACTTTGTCGATACCTTTTAATGTTATAATGCCCATAGTCGTTAATTTTCTGTTGTTATTAAATTGTTTTATTTCAGTTTGATTGTTTTCTTGTTCTTATGTGTCGACATGTCGCTCACCACTACCCTGTCGCCCCTCTGCAGACCGCTTTTCACCTCGACATAGTCAAAATTGCTGTCGCCGAGTGTCACATTGCGGCGCTCGAGTCTGTCGTCTGATGTCTTCACAAACAGCTGATAGGCCCCGGCTCCCTGAAAATACTGTCCGTTGGGTATTCTCAACACTCCGTCATGGATGTCGTAGACCACATTCAGGTCTGTCCGCAAGCCTGAGCGGAGCCGCTGGTCGGCATCGTCTTCAAATAGCACTGTGAATTCCACCATGCCGTTCACGCTCTGGGGTGATATATTGCTGATATGCCCCTTCAGGGTGTTGCGGTTGATTCTCACATTCACAGCCGATCCAATCGAAAGTTTACCGGAATTGGTCTCGGGAATCTCGCCATTTATTTTGAAATGGCTTAAATCTGAAACCACTGCAAGTTTCTCGCCCGGAGCTATGCTTGTTCCAAGACTCTTGTTGAGAAAAGTCACAGTGCCGGGACGCGGAGCTTTCACCTGTGCGTCATCGAGAGTGCGCTGCATGGCCTCGAGATTGCGCTCCGAGATAGTGCCTTCAAGCTGTTTGCTTCTGAGAGCGGCGGCATGCGAGCGTTTTTCATTTCTAAGCTGCATTCTGAGCTGCTCAAGCTCAAGTTTTCCGGTCTCATAAGCCAGCTGGGCCTCACGTATTCTGTCGCCGGTTCCGCTTCCGATACTGTCAAGACGACGTTCGTTGGCCACCTCGGCCTTCAGATGACTCACTGCCATCTCCTTGGCCTTTATCTTCATCTCGAGGTCGGTGATATAGGTGGCATTGTTGAGAGAGGTCTGCTCGATTTCGTTGCGTTTCATGCTCACCTCGTCTGATGCGCGGCGGAAATCAGCCTCTGTGCTCTGGAGATCGAGTTTCAGCAGAGACTGTCCGGCTTCCACCATATCACCCTCGCTGCAATACACCTCCATGATCTTAGTAGACACAGGCGACACGATGGCCTGTTCATAGAGCGGGACAATCTTTCCGGAAGCTGAGACACTGCTTTCAATCGTGCCTACCTCCACCTCACCGATAGTGAGTTCCTTTTCATTGATGCTCTCGCCTATGAGCACCACCACAGTAGCCACCACAGCTATTGCACCCAGAAAGATTCCTGCTGCTATCAGCTTCTTCTTCATCGATTCTCTGCGACGCTGTTCTATTGGAATTTCTCTATCCATCTGGTTAAGACTTTTAATTTTCAGTTCAAGTATTATCAAATATCATTTCCGGGACATCCGGATTCGCCGGAACATGAACAATCAGCGTGCCAAAAATTTAAAATATTGTTTTATTGCATTTTACAAATCAAGCACCGTGTCCGAAAATGGACACATGTCCGTTTTTCAGTATCCGCTTCCGTACGTTTTGAAAGAAAATCTTACCCTTTCGATGTTTATTGCTGAAAACTATTGCTGTTTTTCAAATTCAGTTATCCTGTCAACTGCTCCTTTTTCAGATTTTATTATTAATTTTGCAGATATGCTCCCGGATGTCAATGAAACTTTTCCGGACGGTCATTCACAATAAAATAATCTCACCATGGAATTTAAAGAAGTAGTCAAGGATAGATTCTCCTGCAAGAAATACGATCCCACCCGCCCAGTGCCGGAAGAGGCACTCAACATGATTCTCGAGGCCGGACGCCTCGCGCCGACAGCCAAGAATCTTCAGGAGCAACATATATATGTGGCCACCAGACCTGAGACTCTGGCTATCATCGATGAATCCACTCCATGCCGTTATGGAGCCCCGATGGTGCTTATAGTGGCTTTCGACAAAGATAATGTCTACACCTATCCCGACGGAAGCCGTCAGTCTGGCATTGAGGATGCTGCGATCGTGGCCACCCATCTGATGCTTGCAGCCACCGACGCCGGAGTTGATTCCTGCTGGATCAACTGTTTTTATCCCGACAGACTTCATAAGGCCCTCGATCTCCCCGAAAATGAAGAGATTCTTATGCTTCTCGATCTCGGATATGCAGCAAAAGACGGCACTCCTCTCCCCAACCATTTCACACGCAAACCACTCTCTGAAACCGTGACAAGGCTCTGAACTGAACAACGGAATCCCACCATACATCATGAAAAAGGAATCACTTTATCCACCTTTTACGGTTGGTGTTGACCTCGGAGGCACCAACACGGCTTTCGCCATCGTCGACTCCGTGGGCCATATAATCGTGGAAGACTCCATACCCACAGAAACTCCCACTGCCGAAATCTGGGCTGACAACCTTGCAAAAAGGATCTCGGAAATGATTGCATCAAGCAATCTGAAGAATGAAATAGAAGGTATAGGAATTGGCGCACCCTGTGCCAACTCATCGACCGGATGCATAGAGGCAGCCACAAACCTGCCCTGGCCCTCCCCGATACCGCTTGTGAACATGATGGAGAGCCGCCTCGGACTGCACACAGTCATCGGCAATGACGCAAACGCGGCTGCAATCGGAGAAATGACATATGGTGCGGCTGCAGGAATCAAGAATTTCATAGTCATCACACTCGGCACAAGTGTAGGCGGAGGTGTGGTGTGCGACGGTCATCTCCTGTTCGGCAGAAGCGGATTCGCCGGAGAACTCGGCCACATCACATTCCCCTTCGCAGCCGACAGGAAATGCAGTTGCGGACGTTATGGATGCCTGCATACCATAGCCTCGGCCGAAGGGATACGCGCCACCGCAATAAAATTTCTTGAAGAAAGCTCTGATCCCTCCGAACTGCGTGAAATCCCCGTCGAAGAACGTTCCCCACGGAGAATCGAGGATGCAGCCCGCCGCGGAGATGCTATTGCCATGAAGACCTATCAGTTCACCGGCGAGTGTCTCGGGAAGGCCGCAGCAGAATTCGCCGCATTCTCAGACCCTGAGGCAATCATACTTTTCGGAGGAATTGCAAAAGCCGGAGAACTTCTGCTCGAACCCATGAGAAAGGGATTCAGGGAACAGGCTCTGTTCCTATATCGCGACAGAGTAAGATTCATGCAGTCGAAACTCAACGATGCTGACGCCGCAATTCTCGGAGCTGCTTCACTTCCATATTTATAATCTTCTGACAAGACCTACGATGACTCGAATAACACTGACAGGCATTATGAAATCGCTACGCATGATGGCAATAGGAGCGATTCTTGCCACCCCCTCAGTCATGCATGCCGAATACAATCCGTCACCAGAAGTGATGGAATCCCGTCGGCAGTTTGCCGATGACCGTTTCGGTATTTTCCTCCATTGGGGAATCTACAGCATGTTCGGACAAGGGGAATGGTATCTCAACTACGGCCCCCAGGCTGAGGAATACAAGAAAGCCGCCAAAGGATTCTATCCGGCAGAATTCAATGCCAAAGAATGGGTGAGCGCCATAAAAGATTCCGGGGCAAAATATATCTGCATAACATCACGACACCACGACGGATTTTCAATGTTCCACACAGCCGAAAACGACTATAATATTGTGGACGGCACTCCTTTCCGCCGCGACATCCTTAAAGAACTATCCGATGAATGCCAGAAGCAGGGTATAGCCCTCCATCTCTATTATTCACACCTTGACTGGGTGCGTGAGGACTATCCTCAGGGCCGGACCGGGAAAACGACCGGACGTGATGCATCGAAAGCAGACTGGAAATCATATTACGGATTCATGAACCGCCAGCTCTCCGAACTTCTCACCAACTACGGTCCTATACGAGCTATCTGGTTTGACGGCATGTGGGATCACGATGAGGACACCACTCCTTTTGACTGGCAGCTTCCCGAACAATACTCTCTGATCCATTCTCTTCAGCCGGGATGTATGGTCGGGAACAATCATCATCTCACTCCATTCGAGGGTGAGGATATCCAGATTTTTGAGCGTGACCTTCCGGGAGAGAATACAGCCGGTCTGTCAGGACAGGAAGTGAGCCGTCTGCCTCTCGAAACGTGCAACACGATGAACGGCATGTGGGGCTACAAAATCAATGACCAGAATTATAAAGACACACGCACTCTGATAAGATACCTTGTGAAAGCGGCCGGAATGGGAGCCAATCTCCTCATGAACATCGGCCCGCAGCCAAGCGGAGCACTTCCCGCCACAGCCCTCTCCCGGCTGAAGGAGATGGGAGAATGGATGCGCGTGAACGGCGAGACGATCTATGCTACTGAAAGCGGACCGTTTCCAGCACAGTCCTGGGGAACTTCCACACGCAAGGGGAACCGTCTGTTCCTTCATGTCATGACTCCCGAAAGCAACGCCATTCTGCTTCCTGAAAATATAAAAATAAAGAAAGCCAAGGAATTCGCCACCGGCAAACCTGTGAAATTCACCAAAGCCGGAAATCATACAGTGGTGCATCTGGGTGAGATTCCGGATAGCATTGATTTCATCGTGGAATGTGAAATGATATGAACGGAAACATGCAACTTGAAATATGCTGCGGCAATCTTGCGAGTGTGCTTGCCGCAAAGGCAGGTGGTGCGAGACGTATTGAATTATGTTCCGGGCTCTCAGAGGGGGGCGTGACCCCTTCCGCTGGTCTCATAGAAGCAGCCGTTGCTTCGGGCATTCCTGAAATAAACGTCCTGATCCGCCCCCGGTCAGGTGACTTCCTTTATTCTCAAGAGGAGATAAACCTCATGCGTAAAGACATAATCCACGCGGTGAAAGCCGGAGCCACCGGCGTGGTGATAGGAGCCCTGACAGCCGACGGTAACATCGACATGGATGCATGCCGAAGCCTTATTGACGCAGCAAGGGAGGCTGAGAATGCCGAAGGCGTCACCCGAAAAATCAACATCACTTTCCATAGGGCGTTCGATCTCTCGCGAAATCATCTCAAAAGCCTCGAAGATGTGATAGAGCTGGGATGCGACACCCTTCTGTCATCGGGAATGGCCTCTTCGGCAGTGAAGGGAATCCCGATCCTCAAGGCGCTGGCTGACCGTGCCGACTCACGTATTACGATTATGGCCGGTGCCGGAGTGAATCCCGCCAACGCCGCCGACATCATTGCCGCCACAGGGGTGGATGCTATCCATTCCACCGCACGCAAGCCGGTGGCAAGCAAGATGAAATTCCGACGTCCTGATGTGCCCATGGGTGCCGCAGGAGGCGATGAATACGCCCCGCTCTCCACCTCCCCCGACATTGTTGCATCTCTTCTGAAAATCTTAGACCGTCTTTCCTGAAAATCATGAGACAATCTTTATCAATCATTGCAAGCCTCGTTGCCTCAAGCGCTTTTGCCGTTACTCCGACGGAGGCTATAGATTTCCTTTATTCCTCGATGTCACTACCCGATAAGGCGGACTATTCGCGGGAGTTCTACCGGGAAAATGTGGATGCCTCCCTGAAGGCCCGGGAAGAGATGCCCTGGGGTAAAATCGTTCCTGAACGGGAATTCCTGCATTTTGTGCTTCCTGTGAGGGTAAACAATGAGAACCTCGACATGTCGCGTCCGGCGTTCTATGCCGAGCTTCGTGACAGGGTGAAAAATCTTCCGATGAAAGATGCGATTCTTGAAGTGAACCATTGGTGTCATGAAAAGGTTACCTACAAGCCTTCCGACGGACGCACGTCATCCCCGCTTTCATCGGTCAGCCAGGCCATAGGACGGTGTGGCGAGGAATCTACATTCACGGTGGCGGCTCTACGTTCTGTCGGAATCCCGGCACGCCAGATATATACTCCCCGCTGGGCACACACCGACGACAATCATGCCTGGGTAGAGGCATGGGCAGACGGACAATGGTATTTTCTGGGAGCCTGCGAACCGGAGCCGGTGTTAAACCTCGCGTGGTTTAATGATCCGGCATCACGTGGACTGCTGATGAGCACCAATGTGGCCGGTGATTACAGAGGCCCGGAAGAGGTGCTTCTGAAAGAGCCGCTGACCACACGCATAAACGTGACTTCCAACTATGCACCCACTGCCACGCTTGACGTAAAGGTAGTGAATCCTGACGGCACACCTGCCAATGGTGCAAAAGTCAATTTCTGTATCTACAACTATGCCGAGTATTATCCGGCCGTCACAAAAAAGGCGGATGCCGATGGAAAAGCATCACTCAATGGCGGACTTGGAGACATGATTGTATGGGCTACTAACGGCACTCGTTACGGATTGGCCAAAGGGAAACCCGGATCAGACACTCTAACAGTCACCCTTGACAAGGATCCTGCATATAACGGCAGTTTCACTTTCGATATCATACCTCCTCGCGCAGCATCCACTCCTCCAGCCGTTACCCCCTCTCAGCGAGAGCTTAACGATCTCCTCATGCAGCATGAAGATTCTATCAGAAACTCATATATGGCCACTTTCGCCACTCCGGAACAAGCCCGAAAGAGTGCTGCGTCTCTCAACGTCAACCCTGATTCGCTCGCAAAGATTCTCACAGAATCACGCGGGAATCACGCAGTCATTACCAGATTACTGTCTGATTTGAATCAGGAGAAACGCGAAGCCGCTATCAGCCTGCTGTTGAATGTAAGTGAGAAAGACCGTCGTGACATACCGGCAGATGTGGTCATAAACCATGTGATGAACACTCAGGCCTATGGCTCAGGTTCTCCATGGCCCAAACATGTATATGACAAGTATATCCTCAATCCCCGCGTGGAGCTTGAATATCTCACTCCATGGAGAAAAGAGCTTCCCGATCTCATGAAACAGAACGGTGTGCCTTCGGCTCCTGAGAAGCTTGCGGAATGGACTGCCGAAAATATTCTTCCGGCAGATGCACAGAATCCGCAGAGACTAAGGATGAGTCCTCTCGCGGTCATGAAGGAAAGGAAGGCTGATGCTCTCTCAAGAAACATATTCTTTGTAGCCGCGGCAAGGGCCAATGGGAATCCGGCCCGCATAGATCCCGTCACAGGCACAGTGAAATATATGACTCCTGACATGAAATGGAAAAAAGTGGAACTGAACGGGAAAAATGATATTTCAGAAAAAAAGACAGATTCTCCAAAAGGGAAACTGATGCTTACGTTCGCCCCCTCAGGACATATCGTGGATCCGAAATATTACTCGCAATTCTCAATATCAAAGATTTCTGACGGTAAGCCTCGTCAGCTTGAGTTTGATGAAAACGGCACATTCACCACAATCTTCTCCAGACCCGTAGAGCTTGAGGAAGGACAATATATCCTCACCACAGGACAAAGGCTTGCCAACGGCGGTGTGCTTGCGAAAAGTGATATTTTCACCATCACCCCCGGCGGGACGACCACACTCCCACTGGAAGTACGCAGCGACGACCATGAAATCTCTGTGATAGGATCACTGAATGCCGAAAATATATATCATGACATCGCATCCGGCTCTGACAAAAGCATACTCTCCACAACAGGCCGCGGATTCTACGTGTTAGGACTTATATCTCCCAACCATGAGCCTTCCGCCCATGCTCTAAACGATATCTCTGCAGTTGCCTCGCAACTTGAGGCATCCGGACGGAAACTGATGCTGCTGTTTGATAACGAATCCTCCGCCTCACGATTCAGAAAAGAGAATTTCAAGAATCTTCCGTCAAATGTTGTTTTCGGCATAGACAACAGAGGGACATGCCGCAATGAGCTTATCTCATCGCTTCATCTTCAGGAGAATCCGGCATATCCCGTCTTTGTGGTGGCTGACACCTTCAACCGCGTGGTATGGCTGTCAACCGGATACACAATCGGAATCGGAGAGCAGATATTGTCAATACTTTCGCGATTGAAATAATCGCCGTTTCTACAACGAAAGAGGCATTGCCCGAGAATCCGAAAGGAGAACTCAGACAATGCCTCTTTTGTGATTATTACCGTTATTAAATCAACGGTTCTTATACATGTCGTCGTAGTAGCGCTCGTAGTCGCCGGAGGTGATGTTGTCCATCCAGTCCTGATTGTCGAGATACCAGCGGACGGTCTTCTCGATTCCCTCCTCAAACTGCAGGGAAGGCTCCCAGCCTAACTCACGCTGGAGCTTGCGGCTGTCGATGGCATAGCGCATGTCGTGGCCGAGACGGTCGGTGACGTAAGTTATCAGTTCATCGCTATATCCCTCGGGGTTGCCGAGCAGACGGTCTACTGTCTTGATGATGACCTTGATGATATCGATGTTCTTCCATTCGTTGAATCCGCCGATGTTGTAGGTCTCCGCAATCTTTCCGTCATGGAAGATGGTGTCGATGGCACGTGCATGGTCCACTACATAGAGCCAGTCGCGCACGTTCTCACCCTTGCCATATACGGGTAGCGGCTTGCGGTGGCGGATATTGTTGATGAACAGCGGTATCAGCTTCTCGGGGAACTGATAGGGACCGTAGTTGTTCGAGCAGTTGGTCACGATTGTCGGCATGCCGTATGTGTCGTGATAGGCGCGCACAAAGTGGTCGGACGATGCCTTGGAAGCTGAATAAGGGGAATGGGGATTGTATTTGGTGGTCTCCAGGAAGAATTCAGTTCCGTAGGCATGATGATGCTCGGCAGATGACGCTGTCGTGGTGAAAGGGGACTCGATACCTTCGGGGTTGGTGAGCTCAAGAGCGCCATAGACCTCGTCAGTGGAGATATGATAGAAGCGCTTGCCCTCATATTTCTCAGGAAGTGACTCCCAGTATTCCTTGGCGGCCTGAAGAAGGGCAAGTGTACCCATCACGTTTGTACGTGCGAAGGTGAAAGGATCCTTGATGGAGCGGTCAACATGGCTTTCCGCAGCAAGATGGATGATACCGTCGATCTTGTGGCCGGTGATCACCTCGCGCATTTTGTCAAGATCGGCGATGTCTGCCTTCACGAAGGTGTAATTGGGCTTATCCTCTATATCCTTGAGGTTGGCAAGATTACCGGCATAAGTAAGCTTGTCGAGATTAACGATGTTATACTCAGGATACTTGTTTACGAAAAGCCTCACGACGTGAGAGCCGATGAATCCGGCACCGCCGGTGATTAGTATGTTACGCTTCATTTGGATTCTTGTTTGAGATTATTTATACAAATCCGGAGAGAATCTGTCCAATAGGGTAAATTCTAACGAATAATTGCAAAATTACAACTTATTCCGGTGACAGACAACATTTATAGAAAAAAACTCCTATACCATAGTTAATTCACACAATTCCTGCAGGTTCAACTGGCAAGTGCAAAATTAGCGATTTGTTTGAAGAACTCAGTCTTCGGGTTTGAGAAATTGAGTTTTTTTCGAGGTCTAAGGTTAAGTTTCTTTGCCACGTTCGAGATGTATCTGTCAGAGAAGTCATTGAAATTAGACTTTTTAGGTATGTATTGACGGATTAGCTTATTGACGTTTTCGACAGCTCCTT